>CESP01006118.1_pt1 | contig 12732 bp, 11 predicted proteins | sample 531211 | NCBI WGS metagenome assembly CESP01 (sample SAMEA2622074, study PRJEB7988) | marine metagenome | biome: marine biome (ENVO:00000447); feature: surface water layer (ENVO:00002042); material: "saline water (ENVO:00002010), including plankton (ENVO:xxxxxxxx)" | depth 5 m | reverse complement strand
TTCATCTCATCAGTCACAGGTTACGGAATTGAAACTTTAAAAGACATAATGTGGAAAAAATTAAATATTCAGTCGTATTAATTATATTGGGATCGTCTTTACTTTCTCAGACTAATAAAATAGAAAATCTTAATTTAATTAAAATTGAAAGAATTGCTGATTCATTGGTTCAGATTTGTGAATTTGACAAGCCAATAGAATTATACAGAGACTTAGTAAAAAATAAACCCAACAGTTTTAACTACAATTACAAACTAGCTGCAACGTTGGCAGCAAAAATTGAACTTATGCCAAGAATCAAGGGAGCTGCATATGTTCCAGAAATGATGAGTCAATTGGAAAAGACCTACAAATTAGATGATTCATCTTTAAGTTTAAATTGGATCATGCTACAGGTTTATCTTGAGGTTCCTGGTTTTCTTGGAGGTGGCAAGAAAAAAGCTAGAATGATTATTGAAAATATTTCAAATATTTCTGAGAGTGAAGGTAAAAAGGCAAGATCCCTCTACGAAAATTTTTAAAATAAAAAATATTGAGAAAAGTACATTTTATATCTATAGGGGGAAGCGTTATGCACAGCCTTGCAATTGAGCTTAAAAGACTCAATTATGTCGTTACGGGTAGCGATGATGTTATCTACGAACCATCCAAATCTAGTTTAATAGAAAATGATTTGTACCCACAAGAGTTAGGATGGCATGAATCAAATATTAAAGATGATTTGGATTTTGTTATTCTCGGTATGCATGCTAGATCTGATAATCCTGAACTTAAATTAGCTAAACATAAAAAAATAAAAATTTACTCCTTTCCCGAATTTGTTTATGAATATTCAAAAAATAAAACGCGAGTGGTTATTTCTGGTAGTCACGGCAAGACTACAATTGCTTCAATGGTGCTTCATGTACTAAAAAATAACGCAATTAAGGTGGATTATCTTGTTGGAGCAAAAATCGAGGGTTTGTCCAATTCAGTAAGTTTATCAAATGAAAATGATTTTATAGTAATTGAAGGTGATGAATATTTGTCGTCTAGAATTCACGATACTCCGAAATTCCATGTTTATAGACCAAATATTGCTTTAATTTCTGGTATTTCCTGGGATCATGTCAATGTTTTTCCAACTTTTGATATTTACAAAAATCAGTTTAGTGTTTTTATTGATAAAATTGTAAACGGAGGTGTTTTGATTTATAATGATAATGATTTGGAAATATTAGATTTATTAAAAAATAATCAAAATTTTATTAGAAAAATCCCATATTCTAGGCACAACTACATAGTAAAAGATAATAAGTTTTTTATTGAAACTGATGAGGGTATTTTACCTTTGAAGATTTTTGGAAAACACAACATGGAAAACTTATCAGCAGCAAAGCAGGTATGTAATTTAATAGGTTTGACTGATGACGAGTTTTACAGTTCAATAGTAAAATTTAAAGGAGCAACCAACCGCCTTCAATTAAAAGAAAGTAAATTAGGAAGAACTGTTATCATTGATTTTGCCCACTCACCTAGTAAATTAAAGGCAAGTATTGATGCTGTTAAAACTAATTTTAGTGGAGAGTTGGTGGGTGTATATGAATTGCACACTTTTAGCAGTTTCCATAAAAAATTTCAAATTCATTATCAAGGTACTATGGATAAGTGTGACTTCCCAGTTATTTTTATCGATAGGTCAAACCCAAAGTTGAAAAATCAAGATTTAGATGAGGAAAGTTTAAAAAAGTCCTTCAATAACACCAAAATGAAAGTTATTTTTGATAAAGATGAATTGGATGATTATGTTATGGGTTTTGAACAACTAAATCTGAATTTATTGCTGATGAGTTCTGGAAAGTTTGGTGGTGTCGATGTTGATCGCCTTTCTAAAAATTTTTGTAATAATGTTGGTTAAAAGTATTTTTTTCGATTTGGACCACACTCTCTGGGATTTTGAAAAAAACTCTGAGTTATCATTCAAAAAAATTTTTAAAAAATATGGCATCACCATTAACTTCAATAAATTCATTAAGGCTTATGTGCCCATCAATTTTCGTTACTGGAAACTTTACAGAAATGGAGAAATTACAAAGGATTATCTGAGACACAACAGATTGAAGGAAGTTTTTGATGTTTTTGATTACGAAATAGATAATTTAACAATTGATAAAATCGCTGAGGATTACATAAATTTTTTGCCCGAGAATAATAAGTTAATGGAAGGTGCTCTAGAAATTTTAGATTATTTAAAGCCAAAGTACAGATTATTTATCATTACAAACGGATTCAGAGAAGTACAAGATAAAAAGCTGATCAATTCAAGGATAAAACACTATTTTGAGGCTATTTACGATTCTGAGTCAGTTGGTGTTAAAAAACCAGACTCAAAAATCTTCATATATGCCTTGACTGATTCCGGATCTAAGGCTGAGGAGTCTTTAATGGTTGGAGATAATTATGAAGCTGATATATTGGGTGCACAAAAATTAAAAATCAAGGCCATTCATTTTGCAGCCCATGGTGAAGAAATTCATAATAAAAAACAAACCATTCAAAAGTTAATTGAACTCAAAGCTTTTCTTTAAAGTTTTGTTTACTGATTTCATGCATTATTATACCAGAGGCTACAGAAACATTCAATGATTCAGTTTTACCAATCAATGCTATCTTAAATGTTTCATCACTTTTCTTTAAAATTGGAGGACTAATTCCTTTTCCTTCAGAGCCCAAAATTATTACTATTTTGTTTTTCAAACTCAATTCGCTTATCCGTTTTTTAGATTTTTCATCAGCTGCTAGAATTTTGAATCCTTGATCTTTTACAAGAAAAAGAGCATCCATGAGATGATCAACTTTGTAGATCGGAAGGTTAAAAATTGCTCCACTTGAACTTTTGATTGTTTCATCATTGATTTGGGCTGTTCCTGTTTTAGAAACCACAACTCCATCAATACCAAAACATTCTGCGTTTCTAATGATCGAACCAAAATTTTTAGTATCAGTGATTCCATCTAAAAAAATCAACTTAGATGATTCCTTGTTTTGTAAAAATTCATCTAAATCGTTCAGATTATAAGTTTTAATTTTAGAAATTAAACAAACTATTCCCTGATGGTTATTTTTAGTCAATTTTTTTAACTTTTCAATTGGAACAAATGATATGGGAATATTTTTTTTCTTTAATTTGAAAATAATTTCCGCCATATTAATTGCATTTTTCTTAATAAATGCTTTTTGGATTTCCAAATTACTTTTTATTGCCTCAATTACTGATCTTCTTCCGTAAACTTTCATAGATTTTAGCGGATATTTTGTCAACTAAACTAGCTAAAATCAGGTAAAGCGTGTTTAATTTGTAACAATTTATTTTTTTTTGTTATTGTTAATATCATAAAATGTTGAATATCAATAATTTATATGTAAAAAAATCTAGTTTATCAACAAAAACATCAATTTTTCCTTTTTTCTTTACATCAGATAGTTTAGTTTAGCGCGCTCAAAAACAAAAAACATGAAAAAACTAATACTTAGTATTATGATGTCTTTCTTAGCAATCTCGGTTGCTTTAGGACAACAAACTATTACAGGAAGTGTTTCAGATGAGGATGGTGCCCCATTGCCTGGTGCATCAATTGTTGAAGTTGGTACTAACAACGGTGTTGTTGCTGATTTTGATGGTAATTTCTCGATCTCTGTTGGTGATGACGCTTCACTATCTGTAAGTTTCCTTGGTTATCTTACTCAAGTTGTAGCTGTAGGTAACAACACATCAATTGATGTTGTTTTATCTGAAGGTGGTCAGCTTGACGAGGTAGTTGTTACAGGATATGGATCTGAAAGTCGTAGACTTTTAACAGATAATATTGCATCACTAGATTCTGAAGATATTTCTGAAATTCCTACACCTAATGTTTTTAATACTTTCGCTGGTAAAGTTGCTGGTGTGCAAGTAACACAAACAAATGGTAAAGTTGAATCAGGATTTAATTTTAGAATCCGTGGTCAAGCAAGTATCAGTGCGAGTTCTCAGCCACTATATGTTCTTGATGGTATTCCATTAATTACTTATAATGAGTCAAGCAATGGTGCACCAACAAACCCCCTAATTACTTTAAGCCCGAACGAAATCGAGTCAATCGATATTTTAAAGGATGCATCTGCTGCATCAATTTATGGATCTCAGGGTGCAAATGGTGTTGTTATCATTACAACGAAAAAGGGTAGAGCTGGAAAAGCTAAATTTAATTTAAATGTTTCAAGAGGAGTAAGCAATCCATCTGCATATAGAGATTGGATGAACGCTGCTGAATATGTTGAAATATTTTTAGAAGCTGGTAGAAATACTTTTAACGCTGGACTTGATTTTACAGGTTTTGTTGAGGGCCGTTTAGATCGTTATTCTAATGGAACTTGGCAACAAGGTACTTATGATACTGATTGGGAAAAGATTGCCCTTGTAGAAGGTTCTGTTCAAGATGCTGATTTTTCAGTTTCTGGTGGATCTGACAATACAAATTATTTTTTCTCTGTTGCATACAATGAAACAGAAGGTATCGTTTTAGGAAACAGTCTAGATAAAATAAGTGCAAGAGCTAATATTAGCACCGCAGTTACTGATAAATTAACTTTAAACTTTAATTTAGGTTATGGTAGAACGGACATTGATAGGATTGCTAATGATAACGCTTTTGTTACTCCATTACAAGCGATTGCTCAGTCTCCGATTTCACCTGCTTATGTCGATGGTGAGCCATTCACTAATACAGTATATGTGAACTTCTTATTGGAAGATAAGTATGCTAACTACAACACAATCATTAGAAGAAATACAGGAAAAGTTTCTGCTGATTTAGATTTATTTAGTGGATTGACATTTACATCTGAGTTCGCTTACGACTTATATGGTCAAAGTGAGGATCAATTTAGAGGAAGTTTAACTCCTTTTATGTCTACGAATGGTTCAGGTTACGCTTCAAATGCAACAACTGAAAATTATATTGTTACTAATTATCTTAATTACGAATATGTTAATGATTACAGTACATTAGATGTAACGGTTGGATCTTCATTAAATAAAAGTAAAAGAAGATTTTCAAGCGTAAGTGGTGAGCAATTTCCAAGTGATGATTTTCAAACAATTGCTAGTGCTGCAGAAATTACTGCTGGTTCTGGTAGTTTCACTTCATTTAGTTTTGTTGGATATTTTGCTAGAGCTACTTATAACATCAATGATAAGTATTTATTTAAAGCTGGTATAAGAAGAGATGGTTCATCAAGATTTGGTGAAAATGTTCAATTTGGAAACTTCCCTTCGTTCAGTGCTGGTTGGATTTTATCTAACGAGGACTTTATTGGAGATAACATTTTTTCTTTCCTTAAGCTAAGAGGTAGTTGGGGTGAAGTTGGTAATGCTGCAATTGGAAACTTTGCTGCTCTTGGTTTATTTGGTGCCACATCATTTAACCAAAGACCTGGTCTTCAACCTACACAACCATCTAACCAAGATTTATCTTGGGAAACAACTACACAAACTGACGTTTCTGTTCAGTTTGGTTTATTTGATGATAGAGTTACAGGTGAATTAACTTACTACAACAAAGACACAGATGATTTATTATTCGGTGAACCTATTCCTGGTTCATCTGGTTTTACATCCTTAACTAAGAACATTGGTGCTGTAAAAAATACTGGTGTAGAGTTTTTATTAAACACAGTAAATATTAGAAATAATGACTTTACTTGGTCTACAAGTTTAAATCTTGCAACCAATGAAAACGAGGTTGTGACATTGCCTAATGGTGAAGATGCTATTAGTGGTAGAAATATCCTAAGAGAAGGTGAACCAATCAGTGCATTTTACCTAGTTGAATACGCTGGTGTTAATCCTGATAATGGTAATGCCTTATTTTATGATGCTGATGGTGTTGCAACAGAAAGTTACTCTGCTGATTTCAGAAAAGTTGTAGGAAATCCTTTCCCGAATTTTATTGGTGGATTGACAAATTATGTTTCTTACAAAAATTTTGAATTATCATTTACTTTCTCTGCTGAGTTTGGTGCTAGCATCTATAATTCTGGTGGTAGGTTCCAATCCACTGCTGGTGACTGGTTTGATAATCAGACAAGAGATCAGTTAAGAAGATGGAGACAGCCTGGTGATATTACTGATGTTCCTGCTGCTGCTTTAGTTGGAAGTAATGGTACTCAACATTCGACTCGATATTTACAGGATGGTGATTTTATTAGATTAAAAGATCTTAATCTTTCTTACACTATACCACAGGATATGATTTCATCTGTTGGTTTAGAAAAAGCTAGAATATATCTTTCTGGAATCAATTTGTTAACTATCACAGATTATGATGGTTATGATCCTGAGTCCAGGGCTGATACTTTTGGTGGTGGTCAGACATTTTATTCTGCACCTGCCCCAAGAACTGTTTCACTTGGTATTAACCTAACATTTTAATTAATAAATTATAGAAAATGAAAAATTTAAAATTTTTACTTATAATCTTTCTTTCTTTTGGACTTGTAAATTGTGAGTCTGAGTTAGATATAGAACCAGCTCAAAGTGTTTCTATTGGTGCTGCCTTAGGAACTGCTGATGGTGTTAAAAAAGTTTTGATTGGTACTTATGCTGAGGCTGGTCAGAGTTCAACTTTTGGTGGTTATTCTCACATCATGTCTGAATTAATCGGAAATGACGATGAGGTTTCTTGGGAAGGTACTTTCCTTGCACCAAGACAGATGTTCACTAAATCAATGTTAAGTGATAATGGTTTGGTTGGTGGTCATTGGAATAATTCTTATGAAGTTATCAATCAAGCTAATCTTGTTTTGGATAATAGCTCAAATATTTCAGATGCAACTGAAAGAGCTACTGTTGAAGGAGAGGCTTTATTTTTAAGAGCATTAACTTACTTTGATTTGGTTAAATTCTTTGGTGGGGTTCCATTAAGAACTGCTGGAGTTACTAATTATGGTGCTGATTTGGATATTGCCAGATCAACTGCCGATGAGATCTATGCTCAAGTAATTTCAGATTTAACCGACGCTTACGCAAAGCTACCTACTTCAAACGGTGAGTTTGCTGATAGATATGCTGCACAAGCTTTACTAGCTAGAGTTTACCTCCAGCAAGGTAATTTCGCTAGCGCATTAGCTGCTGCGAATGATGTACTTCAAAATAGTGGTCACTCACTAGCTTCTAGCTTTGCTGGTGCATTTAACAATGACTCTGATGGTCCTGAAGACATTTTTGCTTTTCAGGTAACTTCTCAGGACGGTTCAAATGTTCTTATTAGTCACTATGCTGATCAACCATATGGCGGTAGAGGTGGTGATATCGTAGTTGATACTTACAGAACATTGTTTGATAGTACTGCTGACGTAAGACTCTTCTTTTTCTACTACAGTGGATTTAACGGTGGTATATTAACACGTAAGTATACTAATGAATACGGAAATGTCCCAACAATAAGAGTTGCAGAAATGCATTTGATTAGAGCTGAAGCTAACTTTAGATTAGGTTCTAGTACAGGTCTTGCACCTCTTACTGAAATTAACGCTCTTAGAGGAAGATCTGGTGCTCCAGCACTATCTTCATTAAGTCTTGACTTAATTTTTAATGAAAGACAATTAGAGCTTGGTTTTGAAGGTCATATTTTACACGATAAAAAGAGGTTTGGTAAATCAATTGCTGGTTTACCTGCAAACAGTTCAAGACTAGTTTGTCCAATACCTCAGTCGGAAATGGATAGTAATTCATTAATGACTCAAAATCCTGGATATTAATTCAGAGATTTTAATCGAGAAAAAAAAGGATCAAATTTTGGTCCTTTTTTTTTTGAAATAGATTTGAATAATTGTAAAAAAATCCTACATTTGCGCACCTTTAAAGAAGGAAACATATGCCAACAATATCGCAATTAGTTCGAAAAGGTAGAAAAAAGGTGGTCAAAAAGAGTAAGTCTGCCTCTCTCAGTTCATGTCCTCAGAAAAGAGGTGTCTGCACTCGAGTATACACTACTACACCCAAAAAACCAAATTCAGCAATGAGGAAGGTTGCCAGAGTTAGACTCACTAACGGTATTGAGGTAAATGCTTACATTCCAGGAGAAGGCCATAACCTTCAAGAACATTCAATTGTTTTAGTTAGAGGCGGTAGAGTAAAAGACCTTCCTGGAGTTCGTTACCATATTGTAAGAGGAGCTCTTGATACAGCAGGTGTCGAGGGAAGATTGCAAAGAAGGTCAAAGTATGGTGCGAAAAAAGCCAAAAAGAAAAGTTAATGATGTTCAATTTGCGAACCGCTCAACTGATTAAAAATGAGAAAAAGAAAAGCTAAAAAACGTCCACTCCTTCCAGATCCAAAATTTAATGACCAACTTGTAACAAGATTTGTTAATAATCTTATGTGGGACGGTAAGAAATCTACTGCTCTTAAAATTTTTTATGATGCATTAGATATTGTTGACACAAAAAAACAAGATAATGAAAAATCATCCCTTGAAATATGGAAAGATGGTTTATCAAATGTAATGCCTCACGTCGAGGTACGAAGTAGAAGGATTGGTGGAGCTACTTTTCAAATTCCAATGCAGATTAGAGCTGATAGAAAAATATCACTTGCCATAAAGTGGTTAATCAGTTTTGCAAGAAAAAGAAATGAGAAGTCCATGGCTCAAAAGCTTGCTGCTGAAATATTAGCTGCAGAAAAAGAAGAAGGATCTGCAGTCAAAAAAAAGGTTGATACTCACAAAATGGCTGAGGCCAACAAAGCATTTTCACACTTTAGATTCTAAACATGGCAAGAGATTTAAAATATACAAGAAATATTGGAATTGCTGCGCACATTGATGCAGGTAAAACAACAACTACTGAAAGGATTCTTTACTATACAGGTGTTAGTCATAAAATTGGAGAAGTTCATGATGGTGCAGCAACTATGGATTGGATGGAACAAGAACAGGAGCGAGGAATAACTATTACATCTGCTGCAACTACTTGTACATGGAATTTTCCAACTGATCAGGGGAAAAAAAATGATTCATCAAAACCTTACCATTTTAACATAATTGATACACCTGGACACGTGGATTTCACAGTCGAAGTTAACAGATCATTAAGAGTACTTGATGGTCTTGTTTTTTTATTTAGTGCTGTCGATGGTGTTGAACCTCAATCAGAAACAAACTGGAGACTTGCAGACAATTATAAAGTTCCTCGAATGGGCTTTGTTAATAAAATGGATAGACAAGGTTCAGATTTTCTTGCTGTTTGTAACCAAATTAAAGAAATGTTAAAATCCAATGCTGTTCCCATTGTATTACCCATTGGCGAAGAAGAAGATTTTAAAGGAATTGTTGATTTAGTTAAAAATCAAGCAATTGTTTGGCATGAGGAAAACATGGGATCGACATTTGATGTTGTTGATATTCCCGATGACATGAAATCTGAAGTAGATAAGTACAGAGCAAATTTAATTGAAGCAGTTGCAGAGTATGATGATAATTTGTTAGAAAAGTTTTTTGAAAGTCCTGATTCTATATCAGAGGATGAAATTCATGAAGCTCTCAGAAAAGCGGCTCAAGATATGAGTATTATTCCAATGGTTTGTGGTTCTGCTTTTAAAAATAAAGGTGTTCAATTCTTATTAGATTGTGTTTGTAGATATTTACCTTCACCTGAGGATAAAGAAGCAATTGTAGGAACCCACCCAGATGATGATTCTGAAATCTCTAGAAAACCAATTGTTTCTGAACCGTTTTCAGCTTTAGCCTTTAAGATTGCAACTGATCCATATGTTGGAAGATTGGCTTTTTTCAGAGTATATTCTGGAAGATTAGATGCAGGTTCTTACATATTCAATAACAGATCAGAATCAAAGGAAAGAATTTCTAGAATTTATCAAATGCATGCTGATAAGCAAAATGCAATTGATTTTATTGAAGCAGGAGATATCGGAGCTGCTGTAGGTTTCAAAGACATAAAGACTGGTGATACTTTGAGTTCAGAAAAACATCCCATTGTCTTAGAAAGTATGGTTTTTCCTGATCCTGTTATTGGTATTGCAGTGGAACCTAAAACCAAAGCAGATGTTGATAAATTGGGCATGGCTTTGGCAAAGCTTGCTGAAGAAGATCCAACTTTTCAGGTTAAAACAGACGAGGCTTCTGGACAAACAATTATTTCTGGAATGGGCGAATTACATCTTGATATTATTGTTGATCGTCTAAGAAGAGAGTTTAAAGTTGAGGTTAATCAAGGTCAGCCACAAGTAGAGTATAAAGAAGCCGTTACGGCATCTGCTAACCACAGAGAGGTTTACAAAAAACAAACAGGTGGTAGAGGAAAGTTCGCAGATATTGTGTTTACAATGGAGCCTGCTGAAGAAGGTAAAACTGGACTTGAATTTATCAATAAAATAAAAGGTGGCAATATTCCCAAAGAATATATTCCATCTGTTGAAAAAGGATTTAAAGAAGCGATGAAGAATGGACCACTTGCTGGATTTGAAATTGATTCACTTAAGGTTGCCCTTAATGATGGATCATTCCATCCAGTCGATTCAGATTCTCTGTCCTTTGAACTAGCTGCAAAACTTGGATTTAAAGAAGCTGCTAAACTTGCCAAATCGGTAATTATGGAACCAATGATGAAATTAGAGGTTTTAACTCCGGAAGCAAATATGGGTGATATTGTTGGTGATTTGAATAGAAGACGAGGACAAGTTAATAATATGGATGATAGAGCGGGTGCTAAAGTAGTAAAAGCTATAGTTCCACTTTCTGAAATGTTTGGTTACGTAACTGCCTTAAGAACATTAAGTTCAGGAAGAGCCACGTCGACAATGGAGTTTTCGCATTATGCTCAAACACCATCTAATATTTCAGAGGATGTAATCTCTTCCATTAAAGGTAACAATCAAGAATAATTATGAGTCAAAAAATCAGAATAAAATTAAAATCTTATGACTTCAACTTGGTTGACAAGTCTGCTGAGAAGATCGTAAAGACAGTAAAGACAACAGGTGCAATCGTTACTGGACCAATTCCTTTACCAACAAAAAAGAAAATCTTTACTGTATTAAAATCACCCCATGTTAACAAGAAATCTAGAGAACAATTTCAACTTTCATCATACAAAAGGCTTTTGGACATATATAGTTCGTCATCAAAAACAATCGACGCCTTGATGAAATTGGAATTACCAAGCGGTGTTGAAGTTGAAATAAAAGTATAATTTAAAATGGCAGGATTAATTGGAAAAAAAATAGGTATGACAAGTCTTTATGATGATAAAGGCAACAATTTAGCATGTACTGTGATTCAAGCTGGTCCTTGTGTTGTAACACAAGTCAAAAACATAGAAAAAGATGGTTATAATGCTGTTCAAGTTGGTTTTGATGACAAGAAAGAAAGATTAGTCACTAAATCTGAGTTAGGTCATTTTAAAAACAGCAAACAATCGCCCAAAGCAAAACTAATGGAATTTTCAAATTATGAAAGTGAGCTTAAAGTTGGTGATGTGTTATCTGCTGATCTATTTGTTGAAGGTGAGTATGTAGATGTAACAGGAGTTTCGAAAGGAAAAGGTTTTCAGGGTGTTGTGAAAAGACATGGCTTTGCAGGGGTTGGCCAATCTACTCACGGTCAACATAACAGGCTTCGCGCACCCGGTTCAATTGGAGCCGCATCATATCCAGCAAGAGTTTTCAAAGGAATGAAAATGGCTGGTCAAACTGGAAATGAAAATGTTACAGTACAAAATTTAAAGGTTGTTAAAGTAATAACTGAAAAAAATCTAATTGTCCTAAAAGGATGTGTACCTGGTCACAAAAATTCTTATTTATCAATTAAAAAGTAATGAAAATAAAAGTTTTAAATATCAAAGGTAAATTGACAGGAAGAGAAGTAAAACTTTCGAAGGATATTTTTGGAATAGAGCCTAATGAGCATGCTCAATATTTAGATGTTAAAAATCATCTCTCCAACAAAAGACAGGGCAATGCAAAGACTAAAGAAAGAGCAGAAATTAAGGGAAGTACTAGGAAAATAAAAAAACAAAAAGGCACTGGAACTGCACGTGCTGGTAGTATCAAGAACCCTTTATTTAGAGGAGGTGGGACAATCTTTGGACCAAGAACACGTGAATTTAATTCCAAAGTCAATAAAAGTGTAAAAAAACTAGCTCGTAAATCTGCATTGTCGCAGAAGTACTCTAATAGTGAAATATCCGTGATTGAGAAATTGGAATTTAAAACCCCAAAAACTAAAACATTTGTTGAAATTTTAAAGTCAGTTGGCTTAGATACCAAAAAAACATTGTTCGTTCTTGAGGGAGGTAATAAAAATGTATATTTGTCCGCGCGAAATTTGGATAAATATGAAGTAGTTTCCGAATCTGAAGCTACTACGTACAATATCTTAAATGCTCAGCATTTGGTAATTGAAGAAAATGCGTTAACTAAATTAGAATCAATATTATCATAATTATGAAAGTTATTTTTGAGCCTATTATTACAGAAAAAGCTACCAATGACAGTGAGTTAAGAAATCGTTACACCTTTGTAGTTAATAGGGAAGCTAATAAAATTCAAATTAAAGATGCAGTTGAGGATAAGTATAATGTAACCGTTGAAAAAGTGAGAACACAAATCTATGGATCTGAAAGAAAAACAAAGTTTACAAAGAGAGGTGTTCAAAGAACAAAAACAAATATTAAGAAAAAAGCGATAGTTGATAT
>CESP01004637.1_pt1 | contig 12749 bp, 13 predicted proteins | sample 531211 | NCBI WGS metagenome assembly CESP01 (sample SAMEA2622074, study PRJEB7988) | marine metagenome | biome: marine biome (ENVO:00000447); feature: surface water layer (ENVO:00002042); material: "saline water (ENVO:00002010), including plankton (ENVO:xxxxxxxx)" | depth 5 m | reverse complement strand
ATATAATTAGTTAATTACTTTTACTATATGGATCTACTAAAATACATTCTAAATAAATATCACCGCGTAATGTGGTGTCATATGTGTGGGTGTCGTTAATTTTTAATATACCTTCATTCCTTTTAATAATAACTTGTTTTTGTTTTGTTATGTTTAATTCATGACTCATTATTTTTATTTTTTTATTGTTACATATAGTAACTTCATAATATCCGTCATGAAACAAGTCGGTAATATTTATTTTAGACAAGAAGTATATATTATTTCTATCATCAATCCAACAATTTTTTGGAATTTCTGGGTCACACTGAACTATTAAATCTTTATCATGGAGAGAAAAATGTAGTTCGTGATGCCACAACGGAATATAATATTCTTTTTCTTCAAACATTAATTTATAGATACTATCATTAAACAAATCATCAAGGTCAGGATTAAGTAATATAATATTATCTCCTAGACATTTTCTTTGTAATATTGCCTTATATCTTTCTAATAATTCTTTATCTACTAATCCATAATCATTCAAAAACTTATATACTTGTATAGATCTTTCCTTAGATAACTTCTTAAAAATTTCAACTGATAATCTAGAACAATCTTTAAATATACCAGTTACAGATGTATCAACAAACAAATTATCCCAATTTTGATCTGGAGAGAAATATTTTACAACAATCCTGATTAATTCTGTATATTCAATATTTTCATCCAAACTTTCTGTATTTATTTTTTCATTATTATTCAACCAATCAAAGGCATCTTTCACTTCTTTAAATTTCTCTCCATTATCTTCTTTATATTTATCTGGATGATATTTCAGAGCCATTTTATAGTATGCTTTTTTCCTCATATCGTATGTATGTTTTTCACATAAATTTAATATACTACACGCTTTGCTGTAATCCATGTATTTCTATACATAAATAAAAGATGAATCTTTCTAAGTGATAAATCGGTCTATAATTATTGTTGTACAGTTTTAAAAAATTATGAAGTTTTGTAAATATATTATCTATATGTTGTTCCTTTAAGTAACCAGTTTCAATAAGTTTTTTTATAATATTATAACAAAATCCATGAACATCAAGATTATATATAAATATTTCATATAATTTATCTCTTATATCAATAAATTTAATTGTTTGATAATGAATAATATATTCATAAATATGATTTACTATTTTTTCATCTAATTTGTTTAAATTATAAATTTTTGATTTAAGATTCTTTATATTTGTAATATTTGTTAACTCCTGATTATTAAACTGAGATTTATTGGTAACTTTGATATAATTGCTTTTAGATGGTCTTTTAACAGGAATAATCATACACCTATTTAAAATATTATTTGGTATAAAACTAACACTTTCTGTTAAAAGTATATAAACAAGATTGAGATTTTTGTGTTTTAATGTTTGCATATAACTATAAAATATTTCTAACAACTCACTATGAATACTATGAAAATTTTTACATAATATTATTCCTGAACCATTTGGTCTACTAGATAATACATCTAGTATATGATAGTATAAATCATTAAACACTAATTTAGCTTTACAACCTAATAAAGACATATCAATTTCAAAATGAATATCACTAATTTTAAATATAAAATCACTTTTAGAATCATAATTAAAGTTCATTTTTCTTTCAAAACGTAAATTACTAGGACTAAAATTTTTTATATAATTTAATGCTTGTGTATATTTACCTGTTCCTGATGGACCATACAAAATTAGATTATTTGTATTTTTAATATTTTTATCTACATCTTCTAATAAAGGAATGATTTCTTTATGAATATTATATTTATTACATTTTTGTATATAATCTTCAAATTTACTAGATTGATACTTCATTTATATAAAAATAATAAACTGTATTTAATACTTAAAAATTTTTATATATTTTTATTTAATGAGCAGTAATTATCAAATATTTAAAGAATTGATTGAAAAAAAGAAAAATAAATATCCAAATATTTGCAAGTTATGGAAACATCATATAAATGAAAAAAGAAAAATATATGAAACAACATTAGAACGTGCTATTAAAGTAATAGAAAATATAGAAAGTAAAAGTCAAGAGGATTTATCGATGCAAACTATAGCATTTTTGTATTTTTTATTTCAGGAAGATATACCAGAATAGTTTTTATAATATTGATTTAAAAATACTACAATAATGTTATATAATATGAATTTAGCTATAAAAACAAATGAGTTTGATCCACATAATATTATTATTTCTGAAAAAACAAAAAATAATGTAATGAATGAAAGCGATTTCTATAGGTTAATATGGAGTAATGAGTATTGTTCAACAAATGGAATATTTATTTATTTTAATCTAAAAAATGTTAGAATAGAAAAATATTTTAATAAGATAAAATGTGTATTTGAAAATAATAAAGAAAATCAAAAAATGATTACATACATTAAATCAATTGAACGATTAATACTGAATAAATTTAAAAATAACAATAATAAAATTATGAGTAGACGTATTTACGAACAATTAGATAATGGATTTATAAAATTATATCCACAAAATGAAAATATAATTTATAAGGAACATTTAAATTTAACATTTTTATTAAAAATATCTGGTATATGGTCTTCTAATGATAATAATAGTTTTGGATTAACTTTTAGATTTTTTATAATTAACAATCAGTTTTAAGATATTCTAATATTACATACATTTGAGAAATGGCTATTCCACATACTATAGCAGCTAGTATAAATCCTGGGACTAGAGCAGGATTTCTCTCTTCATTACTTCCTAACACAATTTTTCTTACTTGTTTAAACCAAACATAACTTTGTCCTAATATCATTAGTGCTGCTAACTTGTTAAATATGCTAAATATAGCTGGTATATTAGTGTTACTATATAAAAAGTCTGCGTGATTATAGCATAAATAAACTAGAAATCCTAATTGAATTGTAATTAATATTGCTGGTAAACAAGATGTTAATGAAAATAGAACGACTTTAAACATATATTTAAATCCGTCCATTATTCCGCTTCCTCCAACAGACATCGATTTTAATCCTGCAAACATAACAATAAAAAATGATAAAAATATTGCTAAAGCTATTAGACTATAACTTAAAGCTTCACTATATTCATGTCTTATCATAGATCTACTTAAAAATAACCATGCTATACCCATAATTCCTATAGCAGAAATAGCATATATAAAATAATTCATATTAAGAGAGCCATAATCGCTTTTACCACTTCCTGATTTTGTAACTGGTGTAGCAAATGCAATAGGAAGATCTTCTGAAGCATTAGCTTCGCTATCTGGTCCTTCAGCTTTTCCACCTTTCATCTTGCTTTTAAATTTTCTATTTTTTCTAAATTTTGTTTTATTAGGCATATTGTTATATATATTTAGTTATTATTTTTTAATTCTTCTATTTTTCTCTCCAAATTATTAGTTTGTAAAAGTAAAAGTGGAATAAGTTCTGTATAATTTACTGATTTAGTTCCATTTTCATTAGTATTAACTAATTGAGGATAAATTTTTTCTACATCTTGTGCTATTAATCCAAAAGATTGATTTTTCTGCTCTTTAAAGTTATATGATTTAGGAATTAACCTTTTTAAATTATCTAAATGATGATTTTTCTCCAGTGATAAATTTTTAATATTACTCTTAAATTTTATATCACTTGTAATTAAAAATCCTAAATCTGACTGCATACTTTTTGTGGTAGTAACATGTTTATTTGTAAATAATTCAGTAGCATTTTCACCCCATTGTTTTTTAGTTGGATCATTCCATGATTTAAATCCCGACATTATATATTACGTCCATTTAAAAAAAATATAGTATTTTTTTATAGTAAGATGAATAACTCTTTAAATACACATACAAATCATCCATTTATACAACGAGATCAAACATATGTATTAGAAAAGAAAAATCTATCTATTCATTCAGAAGATAGAGACTATACCCAGTTTCCAAATAGTAATCATTTTTCAATTGATATTGGTGAAGCTATGACTAATGTTGAATCTGTAAGATTAGTTAGTTATGCGTTCCCAAATAATTGTTACAATATTTCTACTTCATATCAAAATACAAAATTAGCATACAATTACACAAGGGAATACTTATTTGACGTTAGTCATGTTCCAGTTGGACCTCCTACACTATCTCCTGATAATATAAACGCGGGAGGATTAGGAGCAACTGGAGGAGCTGATTATCAATTAGGAGTTTTCCAAAATGTTTTGGAAAATCTTTTCCCAGGAATAATTAGACCATTTCGAAATAGTGTGGCAGATCCTCAGCTACCGGATAATGCTTATTTTAATAGTGGACAGTTAAATACTGATTGGATTACTAATGGAGAAAGAGGAATGATTTATACTTCTGAGACTTTTTTACAAAGTAATGGAAATTTAGAACCAAATATAAATTTTGGAAATTTAGGATTACCTGAAAACATAGATGTATTTTATGAAAATAATAATTTAGAATGGGTTTCCATAAAAGAATATTTACCTTTCAAAAATACTAGTCCTCCTGGAACACTATGGCCTGCTTTTATAGATGTATGGCGGAAAAATTTACCTGTTCCTCAAAAAAATTGGAGTGGTAAATTTAAAATAGTATTTTCTATTAAAAATAAAATTATTACAATACCCGAAGGAGCATATAGTCCTAATAATCTAGCCGCAACAATTCAAAACAAAATGAATGAACAAATAATGTCTTACGCCAACACATTAGGTCATCAAATAGTGGGTCTTACTTTATTAGGAAATAGTGATGTAAATACCTTTGGTAGAATGAGAAAACCTGAAGATTCAGTAGGTAATCCACCAAAACCAAATGGTCCTTATTATGTTCCAAATACACCATTTTTTAATAATGGAGAAATTAAGACATTTACTCCAATTGTTGTTAAATACAACAATCTTACAAATAATATGTTAATAGGAACTACTGAAGGGTATTTTGATTTATTAGCAAATCAAGAAATTAAATATAGTTTTGAAAAATGCAGTCCTAATAAATTAATGTTTTCACAATATACCAAATGGGGACTTCCATTTTATATTGGATTTAATAAAAAAATATATCAATCTTTAGATATTAATATTGATAACGATATATTATTAAACGATAGTTCTTCACCTAATGAACAACCGATTGATATTTGCGGTAATGATATTAAAAATACATTTATTTCTAATTTAAATGGTCTTATTTTGTATAATGACTCTATTAATCCGTGGATTGTCCCAACAGGTGGTATTATAATTACATTTTATGACCAATCTAATCCTGGAAATATTCCTATACAATATGTGGATTCAACCGGTATGGCTAATAGAACTGTAAGTATTTTAAGTTCTCCTAATAATGTTAGTTTAATGGGAGAAGATTGTATCTATATGGAAATGGAAAAGTATAATAACATAAATGAAATATATCCTTTTTCTGAGAGAACAAATACGATGTATAACTGTGATTATGGACATAAAAGTGATGCTGCTTTTGCTATAATACCTTTAACTCAAACTCCATTTGGAAATGAATTAGGAAATAGAACTTCTATTAATACTAATGTTTTCCTTAGTGAACCACCAATAAAAAATGTTAATAGGTTGGAATTTAAATTTCGATATCACGATGGAAGATTAGTTGATTTTAAAAATTTACCTTTCAGTTTCGTTTTAGAATTTAATATGTTACGAGAAGAACAAGCACGTAATAAAGTTATAAGAGTTCCTCATTTATATTAAATTTGTTCCATTACCCATGATATAGATATTTCATTTACTGATTTTCCCTTCATATTTATAAATCTTGGTTTTTTCATCTTATCTGTTTTATAAAACACATAAGGTCCATATTTTCCCTTTCTGATAGATATACTTTCATTTAGTTGTTTTAATATTGAACTATTTGATTGTCTAGGAGCAGATAAGAATGGAATAACATCTTCTAATGTAATTTCATCTTCTAGTTTATCACTTTTTATTGATGTATTTTTTCCACCTACACTTACATACATACCATATTTACCATTTTTCAATACTACTTCTTCATTTTTATACCTGCCTAATACATTTTTTTTATAAGCAGTCTGAACTATATCTTTTAATTTATATTCACCACGTTTTAATTTTTCAATATCTATATCTTTCTTAACTGATTTAAATTTTAATTTGTCATCTTCTTTATAAGCAATAACAGGGCCATATTTACCTATCATATAGGTATGTTTTTCATCTATTTTTATGGTTAATTTTTCTTGACCTTGTATTTCTTTTGCTAATGTTTTAATTTGAGTATTACACTCTTCACATAATGTATGCCATATTTTTTCTCCCTTTGAAATTTTATCTAAATCATCTTCCATATTTTTTGTATAATCATAATTAAATAGATCATCAAAATGTTTACTTAAGAATTCGTATACCATTATTCCTGTTGGAGTAATTACCAATTTATTTTTTTCATTTCCAAATACTCTTTCACTTTCATTTTCTTCTAGTTCATTTCCTACTAATTTAAAATCTACGCATTTTATTTTTTTTCCCTCTACATTTTGCTTTTTTACATAATTTCTATCTTGTATTTTAGAAATTAAACTTGAAAATGTTGATGGACGACCAATTCCCTTTTTTTCTAACATTTGAACTAAACGTGCTTCTGTATAATTTTTCTTCAAATCTTTTAATGTAACTTTACTAATAATCTCTTCATATTCAAGTAATTTATTTTTCTTAATTTTTAACAACGTATGATATATATTATTTGTTTCTTCATAACCAGCAACAGCCTTCCATCCAGGAAATACTACTTGCTCCTCACTATGTTTATATAAGTGTTTTTCTGGCGCAGTAATTTTTGCTGTTATTGATAAATATTTTGCTGGAGCCATACAACTCTCTACAGTATTTCTCCAAATTAAATAATATAATTTTGCTTCTTTTGCAGTAATTTTACCTTTCTCAAGTAATTTTTCTACATCTATTTTAGTAGGACGAATAGATTCGTGAGCTTCCTGAGCGTTATTATCATTTTTCTTCTTTTTAGATTTTTTCTTTTTCTTTTCGTCAACTTCCTTTCCTATAGTAATACTATTAATATATGGACTTACATAATCTTCTCCATATTTTTCAGTAATAAATCCTTTTGCTTTATCTGTAAATTCTTTACAATATTTTACACTATCAGTTCTCATATATGTAATATGACCTCCTTCATATAATGTTTGTGCTAACCTCATAGTAATTTTTGGACTATAACCAAACTCATTACTTGCCTTTTGCTGAAGAGTAGATGTTGTAAATGGTCTAGGCGCCATTTTAGTTGAATTTTTTGGTTTAGTAACGCTATATTTATGTTCGAACTCCACACTTTCCTCTAGAAAATCTCCCATTTCTTCTTCATTAGTATGATTGTGATTTAATGTATATTTTTCTCCTAGAAATATACCTTCTGTATTATAAACTTTGCGTCCAGGAGATTTATTAATTTCTTGCTGCTGGTCATATACTAAACGTAAAGCTGGAGTCTGACATCTTCCAGCACTTAGACTTGTTTGACTTTTTCTACTAATTTGTTTCCACAAAATCGGACTAATAGTATATCCAACCAATAAATCTAAAACCTGTCTAGCCAATTGAGCATTAACTGTATCCATATTTACGATTGTAGGATTATTAATTGCTGTTTGAATAGCAGGTTTTGTAATTTCGTGGAAAATGATACGTTTTGTTGTATTTAAATTTAATCCAAACATTTTACAAATATGCCACGCAATTGCCTCTCCTTCTCTATCATCGTCAGTAGCAAGTATGACTTCATCAGCATTTTTAATATGTTTCCTTAATTGTGAAATATATTTACTTTTACTTGGTATAGCACAAAATTTTACCGAAAAGTTGTTATTATAGTCAATACTTTTTAATCCATTTTCTATTTGTCTTATATGTCCAAAACTAGCTACACACTTGTAACCATTTCCAGCATATTTTGCAATTTTATCTGTTTTTGCGGGTGACTCACAAATTAAAAGCTTCATAATATAAATTTAATAAAATACTATCTTATTAAATCAATTTTATACATTTAAATTAAGTTTTTTATATTGACTCCATGTTAATTTGCTTTTTCTGTTAACAGGTTTTTTTTTTCTTTGTCTTTCTCTCTTTTCTTCTTCCTTTTTATCTTTTTTTAATGCACTATCAATATATAATTTCTTTAAAATTTGCCCAACTTGAACTGATGCTTCATGTTGGTCCATATTTCCATCTTCTACAGCTTTTAATGCATTTATAAACTGACCTAAAATATTGATATCTAATTCATCTTTTTTTAACTTATTAAATAAATTAAAGTAATGATTAAATAACCAATTACACTGTGTATCAATCATTTTATCTATTGTTTTTTTATCCAATCTTTTATAACGTTTTTTAATATCTAACATAACTGATACTTGTTCCTTTATTTGTGAACTATGTTTAAGTTTTCTAATTTTTTCAGTATTATCAGCTGAATCACTTTCTTTTAATAATTCGTTAAATTTTAGACGCGTTTCATCATCTATCTTAATATTACTCATTATATGTAGTTTATTATTTTATGTATTTATATATTTTTATTTGGTATATATATAATGAAAAATAATATTCGTTTAAAAATTAGAGATTTAGTTAGAAGAGGAGGAAGTAGATATTCTCCTATGAAATTAGAATCTCCTAGGGTAACATCAACAAGTGCTATGGATAAATTAGGAGGTAATATAGCAAAACAAAGAGCACAGGACCAAGAATTAGTAGATATGAATAAAAAATTGAGTGGAGGAGCCGTAGTTGTTCCACAAATGCAGCAAGCAGGTTCAAGTGGTAATAATTCTATTAAACAACAAATTGGAAGTGCTCTGCAAGGAGATGCTGATGGAAAGTATGATAAACAAGTTCTTTCACCTGATGAAGTGGCTAAAACAGAGTCAACTCTAGGAGGAGGAAGAAGACGCAGAAAAACAAGAAGAAAAAGAAGAAAAAATAAAAGAAAAAGTAAGAAAAAGAGGCGAAAATCTCGCAGAAAATCAAAAAGAAAACGTAGAAGAAGTAAAAAAAGAAGAAAATAATTATATTAAAATGTAAAAAATAAAAATAACATTATATTTTAATATGAAGTTTAAAGATATAGGATATGTTATTTTAATTATTATTGCTTTTGGAGTATTACATTTAACAGGTTTCATTATGCTAAGACTAAAAGAATTAGAAGATGATTGGCCTAAACATAGATGTAATCCTATGACTATGCCTTTCGCTAGTTATTTAGGACACGATCCTATTTCAAATTTTACATATTGTGTAGGAAACATTCAAAAGGATCTTATGGGATTTTTCTTAGAACCACTTGAATATGTATTATCTATGGTTGGAAATCTAGGAGAATGGATTTTGGGTAGATTGAACTTAATTAGAGAATTTTTCAATATGTTTCGAAAATTTCTTGGAACTATGGTTGGAGATATTTATGGAATGTTTGTTAATGTTTTGATTCAAGTTCAGAGTTTAGTAATAAAATTAAAAGATACAGTCATGAAACTTGTTGGTATATTGATGACATTTATGTATTTAATACAAGGAGCTATGATGACAGGACAGAGCATTAATAAGGGTCCTATTGGAGAAACATTAAGAAATATTTGTTTTCATAAAAACACACCTGTTAACTTAAAAAACGGAACTACTGTAATGATGAAAGATATTCAATTAGGAACTATTTTAGAAAATGGAGCAGAAGTTTATGGTTTATTAACATTAAAGGGAGATAAACACAATCCATATTATAAAATTTGGAGTGATAAATTAGACAATTATATCTATGTTACTGGCGAACACAAGATTTTAGTCGATAATAAGAAAAAAGATATTGAGGGTTTTAAACCTGTTAGTGAAGTAAGTTACGCATTAAAAACAGATATTTGTGATGAAGAATTAAGCTGTTTAATTACATCTAATCATAGAATTCCTATTGGTGAATATACATTCTGGGATTGGGAAGATTAATTTATTAGAATATTATCCATTCATATATTAATGGACACTATTCCTGAAACATTCAATAGCTACTTTACTAAACTATACGATAAAAAAACATATTTAGATAAATATGGTGGTTCTGTAATTGCTACCGGTGTAACACTTCTTATCTTTTTTTGTATTTTTTCGTTCTTTTATATTCAATCAAAAATGGATCCTATAAGACAAAATTGGGCTAATGAAAGATGTAAACCAGAAGTTATGCCTTTTGCAGGATTGATAAATGCACCCAAAGGCACATCTAAAATGAGTTACACAGCAGATAATTTTACAAAATGCACCGTTAATGTTTTAAGTGAAGTAGTGCAATATTTTACTTCTCCATTATATTATTTAAGCGATTTAACTAGTAATTTTTATTTAATGCTTTTGAAAGTGGTTCAATCCTTTAGAACATTAGCTTTTTATTTAAGAATGAAAGTCATGAAGATGATGGAATATATAGTTGCTCGTATTTATAATGTTATGATACCAGTTCAAAGAATGTTTATTAAGCTTAAAGATACATTAAAAAAAACAGAAGGAATAATGGTAACAGGATTATATACTGTATTTAGTACATATTTAGCACTTAAAGCTTTTATAGGTTCCTTTCTTCAAATATTAATAATTGCTCTAATAATTATAGTTGCTGTTATTATTGCTTTATGGATATTACCTTTTACATGGCCTGCAGCTGCTGCATTAACAGCATTTTTCGTTCTATTAGCTATTCCTATAGGTATTATTGCAGCACACATGAGTAATATTTTAAATATTCAAACCAGAAGTGTTCCCAAAAAGCCTGGTTGTTTTGATAAAAATACAAAAATAGCAACAAATGATGGTTTAAAATCTATTTCAAATATTAAATCAGGAACTATTCTAGAAAATGGTGATAGAGTTACTGCATCATTTAAAATAGCAAATTCAAATGATATGTATAGATTTAATAATATTATAGTTAGCGGTAGTCATAAGGTTTTACACGATATGAAAGGGTGGATATTTATTAAAGATCATCCAGAAAGTATTAAAATAGAAAATTATTATGAACCTTATATTTATTGTATTTCTACCGAAAGCAAAAGAATTTATATTAATAATTACAAATTTTTAGATTGGGACGATATTGAACCAATTGATGTTATAAAGTTGAAAAATTTAGATTATTTAAATACTTATTCACCATTAAGTGATATTCACAGATATTTAGAGTCAGGAATTGATGGTAATAGTATGGTAGAAATGGATGATGGAACAGAATTAAAATTAAAAAATATAGAAGTAAATGAAGTATTACGTGGCGGAGAACGTGTATTAGCAATAGTAGAAATAGATACTAAAAATATAGCTTATGTAAGAAAATACGTTTTTGATAATTATGAAATTATTGGAGCACCTAATATACATATTTGTGATACTGATTTAGGAAATTTTAATACATTAGACAAATTTGGTAAAGTTTTGAGTAGTCATAATAAATTATATCATTTAATTACTGATACTGGATTTTTCTATGTAAATGGAATAAAAGTAAGAGATTATAATTCAGCAATTGAAAATATTTTAGACGTTAGAGATAAATTATATGCTCTCTCTTAATTTTTATCTATGAAATATGTATAATATGGAAATTAAAGTTCTCGGTTTTAAAGCAAGAGTAGAAGTTATTGTAATTTCAGTAATTATAGGTATGTTATTGTGTAGTCACTTACTTTGTGGTTGTGCTACTCAAGAAGGTATGAATGTTGCTGGTGCTGCTATTGGTTACAAAATGAACGATGGTGTTCATAACGAAAAATATGACCCAAAGGTAAATATGCCTGAAGTTGCCGGAGGCGAAAAACTTTCTCCTGTTGTTCCTCTTCCTGAAGGACAGTTATTTATGTGGGCTAATAATGAATTTAGTGGTGACTGTTGTAGCACTTCTAATGTAAGTGGTGGTAATGGTTGTGCTTGTATTACTAAAGAACAAGCATGTTATTTAAATTCTCGTGGAGGAAATCGCAGTAGTGATAGTGAATTTTAATTGTATAATATTTAGTTAAAATATCTTAATATTATATAAAATGTCATCAGCAAGAACAAGAGGAACTACAGGATCAAGAAAAAAAATTACAGATGAAGAAGTAAAGCGAATGGCAGAAGAATTTGCTAGAACGAGAGCTTTTTATCAACAACAAAGGTTTCCGAAAACAGGAATTCCGTCAGGGAGAGCTATGGGAGCACAAATATTAGGAAACTGTGATGAAGTCAAATTGGGACAGGAAAAAGACAAGTTAGTGGCGGCGAACGAGGGCAAAGTAACGTCACCTTGTGCAGCAATAGATACAGATTTATCGTGTCCAAAAAATTATAATCAGGCTAAGAAAAAATTGACCCGTCTTCATCCTGATAAAAATACGGGATGTAGTAAATTATCAGAAGAGATGATGAAAAAATATCAAGAATGTTGTTATCATCAAGTTGATGATGCAGCAGGTAACACATCTGTAAAATGGAATGCTAATGATAAAGATTGGAGAAATCCTTCTTATTTGACGTGGTATGAAACACCCCAAGAATCAGCAAGACGTAGTGACGAACTAGATGCTGAACTAGATGCTATACTAAAAGGTTTTTCAAAAAGAGATGATTTTAGTGACAGCTCACTAGAGAGA
>CESP01097685.1_pt1 | contig 12753 bp, 13 predicted proteins | sample 531211 | NCBI WGS metagenome assembly CESP01 (sample SAMEA2622074, study PRJEB7988) | marine metagenome | biome: marine biome (ENVO:00000447); feature: surface water layer (ENVO:00002042); material: "saline water (ENVO:00002010), including plankton (ENVO:xxxxxxxx)" | depth 5 m | reverse complement strand
GTCCCATTTGTCCTTGTGCCATTTGTTGTCCTTGACCCATTTGTCCCTGAGCCATTTGTGGTGGATCATCTGGATTAAATATTACGGTTCCACAACTATTACAATCTCTGTCATAAGCACAATTTTCTGTGTCCCCTCTTTCTAATGTAGGATTAGGACATCCATAATAACATTCTCGCTTTTCAGCACCATCTTTTTGAATTATTTCACAGTTTCCATTAGGTCCAGTTGGTTTTACACAACCTTTTTTACAATTCTGGGGAACATTACTGCCCATAGGTGCTACATCTCCAGCCCTCTCTTTTATCTCATTATTCATAGCAGTTTCTGCTGAACCAGCACCCGATGACCCAGATGTGGTGCTCAGTGCACTAGCTTCATCATTATTTTGACCTACTGTTCCTTTTAAAACTAATGGTTGTCCCCAACCTCCTGGAGAGTCTGTTCGTGTTACTGTTAATTGATTTCCGGAAACAGATACTTTAAAAGTATCACCATACTGATTTGCTTCATGTTCTGGATTAATCGGTATAGGACTCACAGTCATATTTTGGTGAGGTAGTGATACTGTTTTACTATTTGTATTTGAATTTCCAACTGGAATATTAATACTTTCTCCAGCATTTTCCATTCCTTCTAAAAAACTACCAGTATTAGACCAATTACGGGTATCCACATAAAGATTATATAGTATAAATAACAAAATTCCAACTATCAATAAAATATTAATTATAGGTAACATTATCTATAATTAAAAGATATATTTTATTTTACTAAATGTGTATTCAACTGTTGACTTACAACAACAAAGGTTACACACTTACTCATATGTTTAATTTTATGAGCGTTAATATAGGCACAGGTAGAGCGAATACCACCTAAATAATCTAATATTGTTTTTTCTAGAGAACCTTTATATTTTACCTTGATACATCGTCCTTCACTAGACCTATAATTTGCCATTTTGCCATAATGTTTTTCCATCGCGTGTTGAGAACTCATACCGTAAAATAATTTATATTTTTTTCCGTTCTCTTCAACTACTAGTCCTGGATTTTCATCATGTCCTGCAAAAACACCACCACACATTACAAAATCAGCTCCTCCACCAAATGCCTTAGACATATCTCCAGGACAAGTGATACCACCATCTCCTATAATATAACCTCCTAATCCATGAGCCGCATCGGCACACTCAATAATTGCACTAAGTTGCGGAACTCCTACTCCTGTTTTTAAGCGAGTTAAACAAGCTGAACCAGGACCTATTCCTACCTTTACAACATCTACTTTTCCATTAATAATAAGTTCTTCTACCATTTCTCTAGAAGCAACATTGCCAGCAACAATAATTTTGTCTTGAAAAGTAGCACGAACCTTTTTACAAAAATTAACTACTTGCTCCATATAACCATTAGCCACATCAATACAAATCCATTTACAATTTGTAGCATCTACAATCTGACACAAATCGCAAAAACCTTGTTCGTTGATACCTGTAGATATCATAAAATAATTAGGATCCAATCCACTTTTGGATATTTTATCTTGATAATTTTTTAAATTATAAAATTTATTGAAACATGTAATCATCCTATGTTTTACTAACTTATCATAAACTTCAAAAGTTCCTGTAGTATCCATATTTGCAGAAATAATAGGTACGCCCTTCCATTTTAATGTGCTATGAGGAAATAAAATTTCCCTTTCTAAATCAACCTGACTACGTGAAGAAATCGTAGTTCTTTTAGGACGAATCAACACGTTGTGAAAGTCCAACTGAGGCGTAGTTTCTATTTTCATTATAATAGATAATTTAAGCGAACTTTTAAGTTATTTATTATATTTAATTTATATATACTATGGGATTATTAGATAAAATGTATGAAGATGGAAAATATGCCGCAAAAGAAAGAAATAAACAAAATGAAATAGAAAAAAAAAGGGCAGAAAATGAAAAAAGACGTAAAGAGGCGGAAGCAAAAAAGGTAAAAGAAAAAAAGGATAAAGAAGCCAATAAACCAATGACTAGAGGAGAAAAAATAGGTTATACAATCTTTTTATGTGTTTTAACCCTGTTTAGTGTTCCGTTAAGTCTATATTTTTCTGCTAGTCTTTTAAATAAATTAAGAAAAGCTAATGGAGCTAACGCAGCTAAAGAATTGGGTCTTCCAGATAATGAAGAAATAAAACCTTATACTGAGAAAACATCGGCACAGGTAGATGCAAAGAAAGCTAGTGATAATAAAGATTTTTCAACTTCTATATCTGATAGTCAAAAACCAGATGGTAAGTTAAAAGGTGGAACAAGAAAACGTTATCAAAGAGGAGGAAATATGGCTATGAATGCAGCTAATGAAGCAAAAGGATTTACTGACTCCACTAAATATGGATTTCCGTATTCTTTAGCTGCTAACGACAATCCAATTATTGCTGATTTCGGTCAATATTTTATTACTTATTTTTCTTTTATAAGAGGAATTGCTGTAAAAGGTATGAATATATTAAATGATTCTTTTTTCAAAAATTTTGATCCAGCAAAAGGTAATACAACTTTTTCTAATAAATTAATAGATTGGATTGTTATAGCTTTTGTTATGCCAATTTTGGTATCTATTACTAATATTACAACATGGTTAAGTGGGTCTATATCTTTATTTTGGTCTGCTATAAATAATCAATCTATAGGAATGTTTCCTTGGTTAATATTTGCGGGATGCACTTTCTTTTTTGGTGGTAATTGGCCGACTAGTTTGTTAATTGGTTATAAAGATTTATATTTATTATCCCGCGGTTCTAATGACACTATGAATACATTTAGAGAATACTTTTCACGTTATAAATTCTGGTGGACTTTTATAATTATTGCTTTATGGGGATTATGGATTTACGGATTTATGGGTGGAGGATTTGGAAAGAAAATAACTAGAGAACCAGATTTCCAAATTTGGATGTGGGCTGGATTTTATACGCCTCTAATATGCCTGGTTATAGGAATATTAGGCTTTGCCGCATTTTTTTAAAGTAAATTTATATAATTAAAAAATTATATAAATGTATATGCTTTTTAATAGTTATATACATCGTATGGGAGGAGGTGGTAATAGAAAGAAAAGAAAAGCGAAGAAGGTTAGTGCTCAAGGAAAACCATTTGTTAGTGTATGCACACCAACTTACAATAGAAGAAAATTTATACCACAATTAATAGAATGTTATAAACAACAAACCTATCCAAAAAAATTAATGGAATGGATAGTCGTAGATGACGGAGAGGATAGTGTTGAAGATTTATTTAAAGACGTGGAAGGAGTAAAATATTTTAGAATTGAAAGTAAAATGAAACTAGGAAGAAAAAGAAATTTTATGCATGAAAAATCAAAAGGAGAAATATTAGTATATATGGATGATGATGATTACTATCCACCAGATAGGGTGAATCACGCGGTAAATAGATTAAGATCACAACCTAAAGCTTTAGCTGCTGGAAGTAGTATAGTTTATATTTATTTTAATGATTTAGATAAAATTTATCAGTTTGGACCGTACGGACCTATGCATGCTACAGCCGGAACCTTTGCATTTAAAAGGGAACTATTAAAAGAAACAAGATATAACGATAATGCCGAACTAGCTGAAGAAAAAGAATTTCTCAAAGGTTATACTGTTCCATTAATTCAATTAAATCCTATGAAAGCCATCTTAGTTTTTGCACATCAATATAATACATTTGATAAAAGAAAGCTATTAGTAAATGCTAACCCAAACTATGTTCGTGAAACAAAACTAAAGCCTAAATTATTTATAAGAGATAAAAAATTATTAGAATTTTATAAGCAAATTTAATATCTTTAATATTTATAATGCTTGGTTGGTTAAAAATATTAAAGAAAAAATTTAACAAACTTAATCCTGTTGTTCAAATAATTATTGCTTTACTACTCGTAATTGTTATACGATATTTAATTCAGTTACTTCAATATCACTATTATAGTGCTTCTTTAGAAAATTTTTCAAATCCTAAAAAATTAGTATATTTTCATATGGATACTTGTGGACATTGTAAAAAATTTAATCCAGAATGGGATAAATTTGCAGCAAGTTACAAAGGGCCAATAGAAGTAAAAAAAGTAGAACGAAAAGAAGCTGGTGATGATTTAGAAAAATATAAGATAAAAGGATTTCCTAGTATATTATTAATTGATGAACAAGATAATACTAAAGAATTTGAGGGAGATAGAACTGTTTCTGGATTAGAAAAATTTGTTAGTGGTTATTAAATTAAAACATTTAAAAATCTATAAATTCTATTTATATCTAATTTATTGATTTCATAATTTTCATTATCAAATAATTCGACTATTTCTTCAATAGTGTATTTATTTTTTAAGTCTATCCATAATGAAAACATATCTTTAATATCCATATTTAACTGCTTGCATAAATTTTGAATAAAAATACTATTATTATATTCAGTAGAATATTTAGTTAAAACTTTTGTAAATCGCACATCAACAGGATTAAATTTAATATTTTTCTCTCCATATGTTTTTTGGTATAAATGATTATTATAAAAAGTTTTTATTAATGAACTCATTTCATTAAATATCCATATTTGTTTTTGAAAAGTTATTCTATCAATATAGTCTGAAAAACATATATTATCTAATATTTTATTGTAAAAAGGAATAGATTGATCCTTAGGTATATGTTCTAATACGTCAATTATATTTTCATGATATAACAATCCTACACTTGTTCTGTCGGTTTCATTCATAACTTCATTATGCTGATATAACAAATATTTATTGTTTAATAATTTTCTTATAATATTTTTTACATCTTCATTATAATTTTTTTGTTGAAACATATTTTGTATTAATTGATTTTTCAAAATACTTTCTTGATTTTTATAAATATCATAAGTAGATTTTAATTTTCTTAGGTCACCGTCTATATAGGTTATCATTTTTACTTTCAAATCACTTTCTAATTTCGGCATTAATATATCAATTATTTTACTAATTTCATTATTTGTGGGTAACTCTAATTTAATTGATACACAAATTTTAATCATTTCTTTTATTTTTTTGTCTACATGACAACTACCTATACAAACAATTGGTATCATAGTACTTTCTTCTTTTTTTTGTTTCTTAGTTTTTTTTGGACGAATTAATTTTATTAGCGTGTTTATTCCTCCTTTATCTCCGCTATTCATACCATCTAACTCATCCATCATAATAACTAATTTTTTTGTTTTTTTTTGAAATAAACTCAATACATTTTTATCACTCATATTATGTTTTGTAATTTTATCTACAATTGATTTATTTCGCACATCACCTGCATCATATTTAATTATATCATAATTCATTTTTTTCAAAATTTTGTCTACAAACATAGTCTTACCACATCCTGGTGGTCCATATAAATAAATACCACGTTTAACTAACTGATTCTTTTTATTTTTTTCAAAATGATCTATTGCATTTCTAAATGTCTCTTCTAAATTTTGACGATTTAATAAAAAATTCATATTTAGTTGCTCCATTTATTTAATTTTACCCTTATTTTTTTAAATACTAATCTTTTTTTTTTCATAAAATTATTTAATGTATTTTTACATTTTTGCGAATTAAATACAAAATTAATTAAATAATTTACTAGTTCTAATCTACGTGGATATATTTGACTTTTATAAATAATTCTTTTTTCTTTTAAAAAATAAGGTAAAGCATTAAGAAGATATTTGTTAAATACAAAATTAATATCATTACGTAGTAAAAATCTCCAATAAGAAGATTGTAATTTAGATTCATAAGTCATATTAAAGTTTTTTTCCCAATAATACTTATTTGTTAAACTTAAAAATTTAATTGATATATAAGATTTTATAATATTTACCAAATCTTCTGGTAACACATTTATTTCCATTTGATATAAAATTTTATTTTATTATATCAAATTAACATAATTTTGGGCTAGCATTTGTTAAACCATCCCATTCAATACCATATTGTTTACCAAAATTACAACGTTCCACCGCCGTCTTATAATCTTTATCAAAATCAACTATATTTGGTGCACCATTTCCTAAAGAGTTAACATTCTGACATCTTCCATCTGCTAATACTTTCCAATAATCTGGACACGCAGATAATTCAGGAGGATAAGCTTGATTATTTTTAGCACTATTCATCATTACTGCTATTAATAATAATAAAGACATAAATAATACTATTGCAACTGTTAAAACATTACGTTGAAAACTCATATATAAAATTAAAATATATTATTTTTTTGTCTATATGTTATATAAATGAATTATCCAAATGGTAGAGTAAATATATTAGATAACGCACCTAATAATGTATTTAATTTATACGATAAAATTCCTGTAGAACAAAATATAACCTCATATAGAAATGCTCTAACAGGTAATTTAGAAGATAATATGTTGTCTAAAGTTTTTTTTTCAAAAGGAAATATCATAATTTTACAAAAAAAAATTATGAAAGGAGTTTATGATAACTCTAATGGAAGATTTAAAATAGGTTACCAAGACGAGGATACTTTGAAAATAATTATGAGAAGTATTTATTTACAAAATGCAGCAAATAATCCGAATAATATTACAGCACAAGTTGAAGCTTTGAATCAAATCGTAACAGATTATTGTGTTCCACAAATTTGTAGTGAAGCACAGGCATATATTAATTATAAAAATGATGTTAGTAACTTAGCTGTTCCTATTCAAAGACCTTTATCTACTTACAGTAATAATATTTTAGAATTAAAAAAATTTTTTTAATTAAATATAATCATTTACTATTATATTTATTTTTTACTTTTCTTTCCTTTTTTACCAGTTGTTTTTTTCTTAATTTTTGCTCCTAACCCAAACTGACGAACCTTTCTATCATTTCTATATTTAGCTATTGCCTTTTCCAATTCATTTAATTCTTTTAACCATATTTGTTCTATGGTTGTATTTTTTAATACTTCTAATTCTTTAGCCTTATTCTCTTTCTCTGTCATTAGCTTATTATAGTTTTCTTCTTCTACCATAGATAGTCTCATTTCTCTTAAATATTTATATTCTTCATCTCCATCCAAAATATTATAATTTCTATCCTTTAACAGTTGAATAACTACATCTTTCTTTTTCTTTCTTAAGTCAATAACATCATCACACTGTTCTTTAATGAATCGTGCCTTATTACTAAGCAATACTAGTTGACGTTCTAAATTTTTTATTTGATATTCTTTCCTATCAACATATCCTTTATATCTAATTGGATAATATGTGTCTATAATTTGCTGAACGTTCGCAAACTTTCTAAGCTTTTGCTTTTCATTAAACATCCATAAATTAGGAGTTTTACTAGTTGTTAGCTTCATAACCTTTTCAAAATAATTAACATTACTTGTTCCCTTTTGACTACCTACTAAATCAGGTAAAACTCCGGTGTGAAATTTAACTCTAAATTCTACAGTAGTATCAGTGCAGTTATCTGTATAGTTCTTTACAATAGGTTTCTTCTTTTTACCATTCTTTCCTTTATCTTCCATTAATGTTTCTAATTCTGCCTTATAATCTTCCGTCCATTTTCCAATTGGTAACTCCTTAATTATAACCTGGTCGTGTCCTATAATTTCATATTTACCTTTGAAAATGTAACGTGTCGCATCTTTAACATATTCTTTACAAATTGTCCCTTTAAATCCCTCATAATAAGGCTCAATAGGGACATTTTCATTAGATTTATTCTTTAATTTATTTTTTACATATTCAATAACCATTAAGGGATCATGGCATAAACCTTCATATGCAAATCCAGTTCCTATACCCTTTCCTCCATTTACTAGAGTCATAGGAATAATAGGAAGATAATGTGTAGGTTCAGCAATTGTTCCATCATAATTAATATAAGCTAATAGTGGGTCATCTTCAATTGGATAGATTTTTCTAGTAATATTACTTAACTGTGTAAAGATATATCTTTCACTTGCTGCATCTTTACCTCCTTTTAGTCTTGTTCCAAATTGTCCATTAGGTTGAAACACAGAAATATTATTTGAACCTACAAATTCTTGAGCTAAACCTATAATTGTTCCATATAAACTCATTTCACCGTGATGATACTCGCTAATTTCACTAACATATCCACCAAATTGAGCCACCTTCATCTCTTTATGTAAAGGTTTCTTAAAAGCAGCAAATAGACATTTTCTTTGACTTGTTTTTAAACCATCTAATGCTGAAGGAATACTACGTTCGCAATCATATTTTGAAAAGTGAATAAGCTCATGATCTGTAAAATCTTGAATAGTAACTAAATCATGAGATGGATTTAATACTCTATCTTTATCATAATTTGATAACCATTCTTTTCTATCGTCTGCTCGTCGTTTATTAAAACATCTATCTAATGCATTATCACTTGCCTCACCTGTATGTTTAAACATAATAAACTTTTTCATAGCAAAATACTCTTTGAATTCTTTTGAAGTAGATGTTCCTAGACCTTTGTAATATTTCACCTTCCATCCCTTTCCACCTTCATTTTTTAGCTTCCATTTTTCATAATCACTCTCGTTGTAAAATGATTTAACTCTTTTTCCCTTTGTAGCTTTTAAAATTGGAGTATTCATATATCCAAATAGATTAGGAATTTCTACTAGTTCTTTCCACTGACTGTGAAACATATTCAATGTTAAACCTTTAATATGTGCTCCGTCTAAATCTTGATCCGTCATAATTAATACCCTACCATAACGCAATCCCTTTTTAATATCATCTTTTTTATATACTTTACCTGTTTGTAATCCTAAAATCTTTTTAATTTCTGTAATCTCTTTATTATTATTAATTTTTTCAATATTTTGATCTAATGTATTCATTAATTTACCCTTGAGAGGATATACACCAAATGCATTTCTATCTTCCTTGCTTAAACCTGAAACAATTCCTGCCTTAGCTGAATCCCCCTCACATAAAATTAAACTACATTCATTTGATTTATGACCACCCGCCCAATTTGCATCCATTAGCTTGGGAATACCACGAATATTTCTACTCTTTTTTCCATCTGTCTTCTTAGCTGCCTTGTTTTGTTTTATTTCATTTAAACTTAAAGCTGCATCCATTACTCCCATTTTAGCTAGCTTTTCAATAAATTTATCACTAATATTACATTTTGATCCAAATTTTGATTGAGGTGTATTTAAACATTCCTTTGTTTGTGAGTCAAAACTAGGATTCTCAATAATACTATTTACAAATAACATTAATTGTTCTTTAATCGTTGCAGATTTAACACGTATCTTTTTCCTTTTCTCAATATAATTAGTCATTTTTTTTATAATTTGATTTAAAATATAATCCACATGCTTTCCACCTTTAAGTGTATTTACTCCATTTACAAAAGATACTTGAGTAAATTCATCTAAAGGACTTAGACAAGCTCCAATTTCCCACCGATCACTTACCTTTTCAAATACTCGCTTAGCATCTGTTTTTGAACCTATATATAAATCCATATAGTTTTCAAAACTTTTACTTGGAAGTGTTTGTCCATTAAATTGAACCTTAACTGATTTATCAGTAATGACACTAATATCATATATACGTTTTTTGAAAAGATTAAACATATCATCCGTTAATTGATTAATTCCAAAACGCTTATAATCTGGAAGCCAAGTTACTTTTGTATAAGGTTTTGCTGTGCTTCTTTTAATAGTTGGAGCACATATAGTTGTAAGATTATCTTCAAACCTTTGTGTATATTTCTTCTTTCTAATGTGATCTACTGTCTCAATTTCACCCCACAAAGAATAAATTAACACTAACTTAAATCCAAATCCATTCTTACCACCAACTATTTTCTTTTCTTCTTTATTATAATTTGTTGAAGTTCTAAGATGACCGAAAATCATTTCAGGAACCCATAAATCATTATCAGGATGTTTTGCTACATCAACGCCATTTCCATCATTATACATAGTAATAACACCCGTTTTCTTATCAACAGTTATACTTATATTACGAACAGGAATAATATTTTTTTCTTTTGTTAAAATTTTTTGAAATAAACGCACAACATGATCTCTACAATTAACTGCTCCTTCATCAAAAGTTTTGTAAAGACCTCCAATAAAATTTACTGTTCCGTATTCCATCGTTCCGTTTTCATTTAATTTCCATGTAGTTATTTCATCGCTATCCACGGGACCAATATAGGTATCTGGTGCATCTAAAATATGTTCTATCGCAGTCTTTGACTGGTATACATTAGCTAAATCTGAAGATGAGGTAGACATTAATGATTGTAATATGTTTTTTATTGTTTATATTATTTTCAATTTTATTATTATTAATTTAAATACTTTAATAATAATATCCCAACCAATACCACATATATTGCCACCAAGATCTGCCTCCATTATTTTCAAATTCATTATTTAATCTTATTCTAGCTTCATTTAATAAACGCTCCAAATCTTTTACTTCCTCTTTAGCATACCATAATTTATCATAACGACACCGTTTATTTTCCATATATAAAATACTATATAATTAATCTTCACGAAGATTTGGTTCTACCCATTCAGGTGACTTATCTAGTTCTTTTGGTTTACACCAAGATTCATTTTCACAATCATAAATAGATTTACCATCTCCTTTAGTTGCCTTCCAACCTGGATTATCTTCTTTTAATTCAGACTTTGTTCCAATTTTATTTCCAGAACTCATAAATTTATCAGTCCATATAACTGTGGGAAGTTTTCTATCACTAAATGTTCTAGCTAGTGTTATGCTATGTTTATTATTTAACAAGCTTCTAAACATATACATTTTAATTACATTTTATTTTTATCTTTTTTTACGTTTTTTCCGTGTCTTTCTTTTTTTAACACGTTTCTTCTTGCTTCTTTTATTTTTTCTTGTTTTTCTACGTTTTTTACGTCTTCCTCCAGCTTGTCTTTTTTCTTCATCGCCATCATCTAGCTGACATATCCTAACTATACTCCTATTAATATCTGATTTAGGAATAAAAAATGCATTTTCTCCATCAGGAGTTTCTAACCCTATACCAAATATTCCTGGTTGTCCCCTGTCTGCCGCATCCCTATCTTCTACATTATATTCTACTAATTTGTAATGACCATCATTAATACCTTCCCACAAAATAGGTGCTTTTACATAAAAAGTTTCACCTGTTCTGTTGTCTAATTGTTCGTAAGTTAATTGTCTTGTTTGACAGGGTGGTGTGTTTCCTCCTCTTTGTTTTCTTCTTGTTTTTCTTTTACGACCACCTACTTTTAAATCTCCCCATTTGTAGCCAAAAATTTTACTTGGTTTTTTCTCGTGCTCTCGTGTTTTAACTCCTTCTTCAAAAAAACTTTTACCTCCTGGTGTATCCTCTTCTAAATCTTTTAATCTTTTCTTTTTTTTTTCCTTTAAATTTCTTTCAAATTTATCTAATAGTTCATCTAGCATCTTATTTTCTTTTGGAGTTAAATGTTCAGGTCCTATATATTTTCCTTTATATGTGCTAAGAGTATAGTATTTTGCTTCTTCTTCTAATCTCTTTTTACTAGGATAATCCAATATTGTTACTTCTATAGTATAATTTTTTCCATCTCCGCGATCTTTATATGTAATTGGTCCAGTCCAATATGATAAACCTACCATTTCTTGATCCTTATTATCCATTTCAACTACATCATGTCTCCATCCTTCTGGTAAATCTTCTTTATAATATAAGGGAACCGCATAACTCATTTTAGGTACTCTTTTTGGGTTTTCAGTATAATTATCTATAATTTTTGTATTTAATCCAAGTGTTCTACCTTTTGTAGGCCAGAGATAGAACATTCTTTTTCCAGTATCTTTATTTATAATTTTTTGGGATAATCTTAGTGGTCTATTTCTTTCTGCTAGAGTTTTTGGAGTATTGTAATATGATGCATTTAATTTGTCTAACATTTTCTCTGATTTGTCATCTTTGGTATATATAGATTCTTCATATGCTGTTGGATAGTTTTTTATTTTTATGGGTTTTCTAGTTGGTTTTACTGAAGATTTATCATCTTGTGGTGGCACTTTTTCCCCTTTAATTTTTTTATTTAATTCTTTTTCATAATCTTTTCTTTTTTTTTCTATTATGTTCTTTACTTCATTAGATTCCATATAAATATAACTAAGATAAAATTGATTTAAATTAATAGATAGATTTATATACTAAAGATGACAACTACTATGGATGAACTTAACGCACAAATTGAAGACCTTGAAGAAAAGGTCCAACAATTAAGAAATGAAAAAGTTAAAAGAAAATTATTCAAACATTTTGATATTGAAGAAAGAGATCTTGAAGGCATAACTAATTTTAGATTACAAACTAGTTATACTAGTTGGGCTGCTGAATATAATGAATTTGCTTCAGGTCAAAAGGGAAGTATAGAATTAACATTTACACGTAATAATAAACAGGCAGGATTTAGTATGTATTTTATAAATGAAAGCCCAAGTTGGGAAGATGGATATGAGGACAGATATGGATCGACTGAAAAGATGCATACACATTATGTTAATGAAAGTGAAGACCCAATTATTAAAAAGATTTTAGGTAGTCCAGACCAGGAAGAAATAGAAGAAAACTGGATAGAATTATTAAAACATTAATTACCAAAGTCTTGTGCTTGACTTTTGTATTCTTTAATATATAATTTCATACAATCTTCCTT
>CESP01120804.1_pt1 | contig 12770 bp, 14 predicted proteins | sample 531211 | NCBI WGS metagenome assembly CESP01 (sample SAMEA2622074, study PRJEB7988) | marine metagenome | biome: marine biome (ENVO:00000447); feature: surface water layer (ENVO:00002042); material: "saline water (ENVO:00002010), including plankton (ENVO:xxxxxxxx)" | depth 5 m | reverse complement strand
AAAAAAAAAATAAAAAAATGGCATATATAATATTAGATTTGATCAAAAATCAAATCCTTCTAGACAAATTAGAACATGAGTTAAGTATTGAACAAAATAGAAAACCTAATTTATCTTTGGTAGCAAAGTATGCTCCTAAACAAAATCATAAATTCGATGACTTATCAAAAATGTTAGCCAAGAAAATATTTGGTAATGATAAAAGTAGGGCAAAGAAATATAGAATACTTATATCTACTCTAAATAAGTCACTTGAAACTATTGAAATTTATATGTGTAATAAAGAATTTTCAAAAATTGATCCAAATAAAGTATCATTTGTATCAAAACATATTTACGAAAAGTCATTCTTAAATTTAAAAAGTAACGCTAACTTATATTCTGAAGAAATTGAAGATAAAAGATATCCTGACGATGATGATCGTAATCAATGTCGTCTTAATTTTAAAAATACTGAAAATAAAAAAAATAAAATAAAATATAATTTAACATTTAAAAATATTATTAAATTCATAATTAGTCCAAATTTAACAACCAAGCAAAAAAGTTTTTTAAATAATGAATGGAAGGAAACTTTCAAATTTCATAAAGAAAATAATAGCAATTTATTTTTGATTCCTATAATAGACATATCATCATCAATGAAAGGTGCTATATCAGACATTGCCAATATTATTGGTATAATTATTTCTGAGTTAACATTTGAAAAATATAATAATAAAATATTTTCATTTACTGATGATGTGTCATGCGTCGAATTTAAAGAAGATGATTTGTTATTTACTAAAGTAACAAAATTAAATAGTAACTTAAAATGGGATACAAAAATTAACATTGAAAAAACTTTAAATAATATTCTACAAATTGCTATTGATAACAAACTGAAAGAAAATGAAATTCCTGACATTGTTATTATAACAGATATGGATTTAAATGATGCATTAGTTAATCGTGACCTATACAATGAAATTTATATTAAGTTTTATAATAAATTCTTTAAAGAAGGAATAAAACATATACAAATGCCATGGAAAGTACCTTTCATAAAATATTGGAATATTAAAGGAGATTTTAATGATAACATAAATCATGATATTAAAAATATCAAGATTTATAATGGATATACACAAATGTTATTTGAACATATTATTTTTAATAAAGAATTACATAATACGGAAGTAACATCACAAAATACATCTTATGAAGTTTTTAGAAATTCAATTGATAAACCTATTTATAATAAGGTGAGAAATATCTTATCCCAAAGTAATGAGGGTATTTTGTCAGAATATAATAATTAAGAATAATTGATAAAATAAATTTTTGAACTTAAAATTTTGCAAGCTAAATTTACTATCTCAAAAAATTTTTCTATACTAAATTTTGAAATATTTAATTTTAACTTATCTTCTAACAACAAGTTAAATAACAAATATTCATTACAATCTTTATTTTTTAAATTATTCAAATGCAAAAGCATATAATCTTTAAATATAGCAATTATATTCATAAATTTAATTTTCTTTTCTTCATAAAGTTTAGAATTTAAATTATTAAAGTCATTTTTATATTTTTTATTAATTTTATCTAATTCTAAGTTAAAATGGTTTATTTTAATATTCTTAGTCATAGTAGCTTCTTTTTCATTACTTACTTTATTTTTAAAAAACGATAAAATTTTTTCTATTATTTTAACTTTTTTATTATATTTTTCTTTTAATAAAATATATTTATCAAAATTATCTAAATTACTACATAAATATTTTTTCACATATATAGATATATCCATATATAAATAAAATATTAAAATTTACTTAAAAATATTTATCTTTATATATTTATGCCAAACAATAAATTATATCAAGTTTTGGGAGTTGATAAAAATGCAAATGATCAAGAAATTAAAAAAGCATATCATAAACTGGCAATGAAATATCATCCCGATAAAAATAAAGATAATAAAGAGGCTGAGGATAAATTCAAAGAAATAAATGAAGCATATGAAATTTTATCAAATAAAAAAAAAAGAGAAATGTATGATGAATATGGTGAAGTTAATTTTAATCAAGGTCATCCAATGAGACCAAATGATGTATATGATAAATTTTTTGGGGAAACAAATCCATTTAGTGCATTTGATGACGATAACTTTTTCCATGTTAAAAATAATTTTGGTACAGGTATGGGAACAAAATTTGTATTCAGTACAAGTGGCATTAGAGGTGTACATAATTTAAATGGAATGAACAGAAAACAAAAAAAACAACATAAATTCATGCAATTTATTAACAATAAAAAAGTAACAATTCGTAATCTAAGAAATAATTTGTCATATAACGATATGCAAGGTAAAATTATTGATTATGGTGATAAAAAATTAACAATAGCAATAGGTAAGAGAAAGTTAAAGTTAGAGTTTGATAACGTTCTTCAAAATGCAGGGGTAACAATATATAATTTAGATGATTATGAAAATAAAAAAGGTGAAATTACAGGTTTCATAGATGATTTTGATAAATATAAAATAAAAGTAGATGATAAATTTATAGGTTTAAGTCCATCTAATGTTATAATTGATAACAATAATTTAGTAAAAATAAGAAATATAGAGTCAAGAAAGGACTTAAATGGTAAAATTGGGTTGATAAAGGAATATGACTCTGCATCCAATAAATATATTATTATGATTGATGATAACAGAAGTTTTAAATTAAAAATTGATAATGTAATACTTTAATATTAGTAATTTGTAAATAAAAATTATGGATACATTTCATATCACTTTTAATAATGCAATATTTGAACTATTAAATATTCAAAATAATGAATCTTTTCAAGAACAATTATTATTTAATCAAAAGGTATTTTTATGCACTACAAATGGATGTAAAGAGAATTGCAAACCAAAATATTTTAGTAAAAATATACAAAATATGAGAAATTTGAATAATAGTGTAGTATACCCAATGAAATGTATAAATTGTAATTTGAATGAATGGGGCGTTATAAAATATTAGCTATTACTATATAAAAAATTGAAAATTAATTATTTGTATTTATGGTCTATAAAAAAAAAAGAAAAAATGGTTCTATTAAGTGAATTAAATTTAGATGGGCTAACGTCCGGTTTTGCTAGTTCATTAGAAGGCGAAGATTGTGAATTACAAATACAGTTTGATGATTCTATTATTGATGATTTTAATAAAAGAAATATTACACCTAGAAATTTAAATGAAATAATTAGATTATGTGATTATTTGAATATTCAAAATACTGAAGAATATATAATTAAAAATTCATTACCTACATTTACTAAATATAAATTAGATGAAGATAATTTAAATAAAATTAAATTGCCTAATATTATGACACAATTTAATAACAAAGAATTAATATCAGAAGAAATAGGTAGATACGATTTATTAAATTGGTTAGAATTTATTATAAAAAATAAATGTAGCGAATTTGTAATAAGTAATGTGCTTTCTAAATGTGGGAATCTGGAATGTTTAAAATACGCTCATGCTAATGGTTGTTCGTGGGATATGTGGGTATGTTCTTATGCGGCAAAATATGGGCATTTAGATTGTTTGAAATATGCTTACGAAAATAATTGTCCGTTGGATAAATATTTATCATTTGATGTAGCATCTAATGGACATTTGGATTGCTTAAAGTATGTTCATGGTATTGGTTGTCTTTGGGATAGAAGAGTATGTATAGAAGCTGCAAGATATGGCAAATTGGATTGTTTGAAATATGCTCATGAAAATGATTGTCCTTGGGATTTTGAAGTATGTTTAAGTGCTGCACAACGTGGCAATTTGGATTGTTTAGAATATGCCCATGAAAATGGTTGTGAATTAAATATAGTGACATGTATCGCTGCAGCATGTTATGGGCATTTAGATTGCTTAAAATATGCTTACGAGAATGGATGTGAATGGTCATCTGACGCGCCTTGGTCTGCGGCAGAGAATGGACATTTAGAATGTTTAAAATATCTTCATAAGAAAGGCTGTCCTTGGACAGTTGATACATGTAGAATAGCAGCACTTAAGGGACATTTTGAATGTTTAAAATATGCTTATGAAAATGGTTGTCCTTTTCCAGAAAATCTTAAATATGAAGATTATATAAGTGATTCACATAACAAAAGACAAAAAATTTAATTTAATAAGAATTAAGTAAATATTTAAATATAATTTTATTATATTCATATAATGAAATTTACATTTTTATTTTTTATACCATTAGTAACTTCAAGTTATGAAACGATGTATAGTATAAAAACAAAATTTAAAAATAAGTTAGAAGTAACAAAATTTTTTACAAAGCCTAAATTTTATTATAAATATTTAGATGTAGTAGATGCAAAAGATATTAATTTTGAGCCTGAAATTTTTAGCATGGATGATGATGTTATTTTTCCACAGAAGATTACATATTATTCTATTCCAAAAATAACAATTTTAAAAATTTCATTACCAAGAGTAAAAGTAGAACAGATATGGAAAAAAAATGATGAGTTATTTACTGGTTTTATAAAAACTAAATATATGTCTTTCAATTTGTCTGTAAAGCCAGTACTTATAAAGGAACATTATCATTTAATATTAAATGGTAAAATAGATGATAAAAAATTTTTAGTTCCAGAAAAATATCTAGATAAAGTTTTAGAAGAATTTTGTGACATCTTTCTATTAGTTAGTGAAAATATTTAAATATATTTATTTAATATATATAAATGTTCAGTAGTAAGATATTAGATCCTAGCTTATATCAAGGTATTCCAAAAGAATTCAAAGATATTAGAAATAAACAGTTTAAAGAGTGGGAAATTCCTCCATGGGACTTGCTAATTCATGACGATAAAATTATAGGTGAAGGTATTTATGGCAGAGTTTATTTAGCTTCATGGAAGAAGACAACAGTTGTTGCAAAAGTTATATATGATACAAAAACAAGTGAATTTCATAAAAGAGAATTAAATGCAATGATGATGCTTCATCATCCTAATATATGTCAATTCTTTGGATATGTAGAAAGTCCTTTTATACTTGTTATGGAATATTTGCCAAAAAAAGACTTATTATATTACATAAATGAAAAAAGAATATCGTTAAATAAAAAGATAAAAATTACTATTGACATTTTAAAAGGTTTAGCGTATTTGCATAATAGAAAACCTTCTTATATAATTCACAGAGATATAAAACCTCAAAATATCATATTGTCAGAATCTGGACATGCAAAGATATCAGATTTTGGATTAAGTAAAATTTTAAATAGTACAATATTAGACACAAAATCTTCTGTAGAAAACCTAAATGAATTAAATTTAAGCAATGAACTTATGGAATCAAATAATCAATTAGCTGACCTAACGTTGCCAGTAGGTACAAGAAGATATATGTCTCCAGAAATGAATTTTGATCAATTATATAATTCAAAAATTGACATTTGGAGCGTTGGAGTTATTATAACTGAATTATTTGAAAATCGCAGATACTCAAAAAAATTTGTATGGATAAAAACCCCGAAAAATATACAATATATTATTGTACAACACATGCTCAGAGATGATCAAAAAGATAGATTAACAGCATTAGAACTAATAAATTTATTTGAACAAGAGTTAGCAAAAGGTAAAAGAAGATGCTTATTATTTTGAAATTACGTTATAATTTAATAAAAAATATCATTTGAATAAATATGTTTAAAATTTTATACTTTTTAAGTATATTATATGTCTCTAAAGCATTTGATTTATGTGTTGTAGGTGCATCAAGTGGATTAGGTAGAGAGCTAATATATCAGTCGGTAAAAGATAGAAACAAAAAAGTATTAGGTTTGTCTGGAATTGCATATCCTGTATATGAACCATATCGAGGAAATAGTTATGAAGATATAAAGCAAATGCCTGAAATTAAAAACAAAAATTTAATTTTAGATAGTTATTGGAATAATATAAAAGATGAATATAAAAATATAATTTTTTGTACAAGTGCAAGCGCATTTGAAAAGGACTATTCAGACAAATTAACTAAAAAGTTTTTGGAAAACTTACCAGAGTCATGCAAAACAATTTCTTTAGTCAGTGCCTTTGGAGTTGGAGATTCATTAAATGAAGGAAATATAGGAATACAAATAATGGAAAAAGTTTATTTGAAAGATGTTTATAGAGCAAAAAATGTACAAGAAAATTTAATTAATTCATTTAATAAAGATGTAAAGAAATTTATTTATAGACCTAAAGCATTGTCATATGGAAATACATTTTTTGAATCAATACCGAGATTTGAATTAGCTGAGGAAATTTTAGATAATATAATATATTAATTGGGTATGTAGAATAAATCAATAGAAATTATACTGTTACATATCATTTACTTACAATCATATTCTTTATTGTTTAATTAATTTACTCTGTTGATCTTCATCAAATAATTTGGGGTCTTTTACAATTTGTTGATATTTATCAAATAGTTTTGGGTCAGATGGATCATTTGATATATCATTATTCATATCTTTAGTTGTAAGAATATATCTTGCATATTTACACCATCCTTTTAATTTAGATAATTTATCAACATAATAATTAAATTTCTTCTCTTCCTTTCGGCGTCCAGCATTAAAATTATTAACATTTCCTTGATATGATTCTAAATGCTTTTGAGGAATATCTTTATAACATTTACCTAAAGCCCTCCAAATTAAAGGACAAAAAGTACCAGATTGAGTGTTATTACCTTGCCGTACATTAGTTGAAATAATATATGCGTGAGTTAAGTCCGTACCAAAATTTTTAGAAGTCTCCCTATCATAATAGAAAGTTAATATAAGAGATTGTATAGCTGACACTATATGACTTGCGTTATCTATATAAAGTATAGTGTCACCAAATGTGCCTTTAGGTTGTGTCATTTCTTTGGAAGAATTATAAGAAGTACTGGATTGTGGATTAAAATTTAACTCCAAATTAGGCATACTTAATAATTTGTCATTTATTTTAACAATTAAATCTAAAGTTAAATATTTATATTTTTCCAGCTCTTCTTTTGAGTTTGTTTTATATATTTCTTCTTGTAATTGATTAAAATTCATATATATATATATATAACTAAAATTTATTTATCAAATCATTTTCTATATTTTTTTTTATTTTCATTCCTTTTTTATAATTATTAGTTGTGATTAAAAACCATCTTTTTACATTCATTGGATGGGAATGTAGTGGTTCGTCAAAATAATAATGTGTAATATTTTTATCTTCTATTATTTTATCTTCCCATTCATTTTTTAGATAATTATAAATTTCATTTAAATTGCTTTCTTTATTTATTTCTTGCCATATTGGAAATAAATATATATTTTGAATTAAATTAATTTCATTTTTTATATCAATATTTTTATCTATTACATTTAGCAAAACTAACCTTAATTTATCTTCAGGTATTTGATCTATATCACCCATTCTTAAATGAACTTCTATTATTTTATTATTTATCGTCTCTATATTTAAATAGCCTGTATAGTCAAATAAATATTTTTCTATTAATTTAATGATACCGTTTGGTAATTTTGGTGCTTTTATATAACTTCTCCAGTAATTAAAACAACCAAAATTATTTGTATATCCTTTAAAACAAAAAATTATTTTAATTTGTCCATCTCTAATTACTAAGTCCCAACTTAAATGTACCCCTTCCAAATATTCGCACCAAAAATGACTATTGTCATAATGTTTAGCAAAATCATGTATATTATCTATTTTAATAGCATTATTACCCATACCTAGTAAGTTAATTATTGGCTTTATAACTATTGGAAATTTTTGAGGTTTAATAGGCATAGGTGCGTATTTTATATTTTCATGTTTACAAATAAACATTTTGTTATAAAGAAAGTTATATTTTGGATATAGTGACCATGCTTCTACGTCGTTTTTAGGAATTAATTCATTTATATTTCTTTTATATTTCTCAGATAATTCTTTTTTCAATCTTGTTAGAACAGTCATAATATAAGTAATAATAAAAAAAATATTTATATTTAAATTCTTATCTATATTATACATGTTTAAACAGAAATATCTAAAATACAAGAAGAAATATTTAGATTTAAAAAATCATCATGCAGGTGCAGCTGTAGCTGCTGAAGATCAAACTAATTCTACTGAAGGTCAAACTAATTCTGTAGATAGTCTTTGGCATAAAATCATACATGTTTCATCTACATTAAGACAAGAACATAATGAAAATTTTGACGGTGATGCATTTTGGAAAAGTTTTAAACCTTTACTAAAAAAAATAAATGTTCCAATGCAGTGGAACTTAAAAAATCACAAAAAACTAGTAAAATCATTTGAAAGTCAAGCTGATATAATAAATAAAGATAAGGACGATGATGGTAATCTGATTGAACATATTCATTTTATAAAACAATTATTAAAAATACCATATAAAGACGACGGTGAATGCAGCTTTACTCGTTTTATGCAACTTGCTTTAAATTTTGGTCAATTAAAAGGATCTACTTATGATGAACCTTTGAATGAACTGATAAACTCAAAGTTAGACCAATTAGGTAATTATAATAGTTACATAAATGAACTACCAAATATTTCAAGTGATTTAAGTGAAATATTTAAAATATTAGATGGGCATTTAAAAAAACCGCCGTTAAAATAATTTATATTTTTTAATATATATATATATATATTATGCATAAAAGTAAATACTTAAAATACAAAAAAAAGTATTTAGAATTAAAAAAAGAACTTAAAGGTGGTGCCGATGCTAATACATATTTTGATTACAATTTAATTAAAAATTCCAGTGCTACGATGTCCGAACATGATATTTACAATAAAATAAAGCAGAATAATCTAAATATTATAAATGAATTAAATGATAAATTTAAAGGATGTGATAGAATTAGCATAATAGGAAAAGGTAGTACCGCAAAATATATTAAACATGGTATTGGTATAAATCACGGATTAATATTTACAAATAAAAAATATTTATTTATGAACGATTTTGAAGCTTTATTCGGTCTAGAAGAATATATTAAGGATATTGATTATATTTTTTTTCCTGATTTTCCTCACATTAAAGAAAAATCAAGAGAAAATTTTAATTTTATTAGTGTTGTCCTTTATTTGAATAAATATAATTTTAAAGGAAAAATATTTATTTATCAAATACATACAACATTTTGCCCGATAATTTTAGATAAATACAAATTTTTTAGTAAAACTACCACTGACATAGCTATTACATTTTTTAATAAATTTTTAGGGATCAAATATTTTGAATTATATGGATGTGGTTTAACTAAATTATACCATAAAGATTTAGCAAATTTAAATTTTGCTAAGATAAGAGAAGATCCTGAATATAATCAATATTATGATAATTTCATCAAGATATATTTTGGAAATTTTAATAATTCAACGACAAGTTATAATCAAAAAATACATAATATGTTGGCTAAACATTTTGAGGAATTAAGAAAAAAATTAAAAATAGAAATTAATTTAAATTAGAATAACTCACTAGAATATCCTGAAAATTACTCTTTGAAAATACGAATTATATTCTAATAAATTTTATTTTATATAATATATGAGTAAATTAAGAGATATATGTTCTTTAACTAACACAAGTTCAGACTTTTATCAACAATATTAAGTATTTAACTATCCAAGTTTGGACACTCCTTATACTCGTTGTGTAGAGTATAAACATTTTTTAAACCAAAAATCTGAACATACGGTGTATGTAAAAGAAACTACAACCGATATAGGTGGAACGGCGTAAATATACATTTTATAGGAAGATTGGCATCTTACAAGTATTTTAATATGGACCAAGCAATTAAGAATTCATTAGATTACTACAAAAAGCATTTTGACAAAAAAATGATAGACTCAAATTAAATCAATTGGGTAATTATAATAATTACATAAATGAACTGCCAAATATTACAGATGATTTAAGTGAAATATTTTAGATATTAGATGGACATTTAAATAAACCATCATTATTAAAATAATTTATATATATTTTATTTTTTTTTATGTATATATATATATATTATGTATAAAAGTAAGTACTTAAAGTACAAAAGAAAATATTTAAGTTTAAAGCTTGAATTGCAAGGAGGTGGTGAGAAGTCATCTCAAAATAATTGTACCGCAAAACGTGGGTGAGGCAATAATGATGATGGAGATAAAGAAAAAGAAAATAATACAACAAAACAATAAATTATAAAATTTTAATAATATGTGATGACGTTTATTTAAAACAATATTTATAAATAAACTGAAATATATTATATTTAAAAACAAATTTTATATATAATATATGTTATTATTAGTTAGTGTATATTTTTTTACACAAATTGTACCATTAATATTTCTTCCATTTATATATTTAATAAATATTTTATCTGACAAAAAAATTGCAGATTTTGATACAATATTTTACATATTTAGGTATTTTATGAATTTTTCATTTGAATGTGTTACTAATAACGAAATTATAGAAAAAGGATTCATATTATGTAATCATAAAACTTGGGCAGATTTTGGAATCGATCAATATTACTCAAAGTCTTGTATTGTCGGTAGACGTCTTGCCTTTTTTGCTTGTCCTTCATCAATATTTAGCTATTTAGACAATAGATCAATTATTATTGATCGTAGAAATAATTCACATATAATTTTTAAAAAAATAATAAGTCATTATCCTAGATATTCAGATAGATCATTAATATATCCCGAGGGAACAAGACAAAATTATAAAAATTTATTAAATAAAGATGATTTAAAAAAATATTTAAAATACGGATTATTAAAACGAATATATGAATATAAATCATTACCAGTACAATGTTTTATCACTTCAAATAAAGATCTAGTTTTTAATGAAAAGACAAGAAAATGTTCTAGAAATATTTGTTTAAAAAACGCAGTTTCAGAACCAATTTTTCCATGTAATTATAATTGCTTTGAAGACTTTATAAATGAAATTTGTAGTGAATGGTTTAATTGTTATGAATTAACTCATAAAATTTAATTATATTTAAAAAAATGTTATTACAATTATATTAATGTATAAAAAAGAACATATATTAAGTATCTTCTTTTTCATATTCATTAGAGAAAATAAATACTGTTCATTTGGCAACAAAATAAATTACCCGTCACCTAATTTGATGTTGATATATAATTCTTCAAATAATAAAAAATATCCAACATCAAGATGGCTTCAAATATGTAACTCATCTAAATATTACAGCTAAAAAATTTTAATTATTAATCTGTTTAATTAAAATAATCCATATCCGCCTATATTTATTTCATAATCAGACTCTATTATACTATATTCAAAATTTTCATTACCATTTTTTACTAAAAATAGCCATATATTTATATATTCATCTATTTGTATATCAACTGTATCATCTTCTGTGTAAGATATTGTAGCTTCACTAAACTTATATCCATTATCTATCAATTTATCATATTCCTTTTTGGGAATATAACTACATTCAAATTCCTCACATAAACTAAGCAAATTTACATTTACTTTCTTACTACCAATATTATAAGCTTTTTTTATTTCTTTTTCTTTTAAATTAGATTCTATATTAATTGAATAACTTTTCCCATGTCCATCATCATATTCATCTCCTAAGGCTACTCTAACAATATATTTTTCAGACATATATATATTTATCTTATATATATCTTTAAATATTTTTTATATAACATTTGTTACCTCATCATCATCTGAGTCGCTATTTTTCTTCTTATTTTTACTTTTACTTTTATTTTTTTTTTCATATTTTTTCTTTTCTTCTTCTTTTGCTAACATTTCACGTTTTTTTCTTGTATCTAACTCTAGTTGACGTAGCTCTTCAGCATCATCAGAATCTGCCTCTGACTCAGATTCTGTTTCTGCATCATAAACTGAATAGCCACCAATATTAATTTCTTCATGATATTGCAAAAATCTGAAATACAACTTTTCATACCCCTTTCTTGCAATAAAAAGCCATAAAAGAATGTAAGCTTGATTATTTAATATAATATGATCCTCATTCTCTTCTATAAATTGAGGTAACACTTCAAAACCAAGCTCTTTAAATTTTTCAAATTCATCTAATGGTAGTGTTTTATTTCCACGATATTTATAATGATCTTCTAAATCAAATTGTACACAACGTGTACCTCTTCTGTAAGCATCTCGCATACTTTTATTATCTACGTTGCAAAGTATATATGTTACATCTGATTGTTTATGTCCTTCTTCGTATACATCACCCATATCTAGCCTTATTAAATTTTCGCATATTTGATCTATATTAAACATTTTACTTAATTTCTAATAATAATAAGTCTTTAAGTTTTATTTTGAAAGTAATTACTTAAAAATTTTAAATAGAAAAAATAGAATTTGAAAAGTTATTTTTTTTGCTCCAAAAAGATAATACAATTGGAATAGCGATACAGCACGATGCTAATAGTTTGTAATTTGTTTTTTTATTATTTGGATCTGAGTCAATATCATTTTCATCATTTAGTTTAGTTAAAGAATTATTATTTTCAATTGCAATTGGGTTAGTACAATATTCAATCATATTAGAAGACTTTTTTTTATCTTCTAATTGACATGTCTTTTTATAATCAAGATTTTTACTTGTATTCTCTGACCTAATTTTTTTTAAAGTATTTTCTCTCATAATTTCTAATCTGT
>CESP01018498.1_pt1 | contig 12776 bp, 9 predicted proteins | sample 531211 | NCBI WGS metagenome assembly CESP01 (sample SAMEA2622074, study PRJEB7988) | marine metagenome | biome: marine biome (ENVO:00000447); feature: surface water layer (ENVO:00002042); material: "saline water (ENVO:00002010), including plankton (ENVO:xxxxxxxx)" | depth 5 m | reverse complement strand
ACGAGTTCTTTGAAATTTCACGAGTTTGCAACGCAATACCAAGAATCAGATTATGCGTTCATATCCCGTCTTTTTGAGCGGGATGGATTATTTTTTTACTTTGATCACTCGGAGGATGAATGCAGGCTTATAATTGGTGAAGACAACACGGCATTTTTGGGTGGGATACTAGACGTCGAGCCAATTGACTTGGCCAGTAGCGGACCAAAGGGCTCCGAGTTGTTTAGCGACTATGTAACCAACCTGAATTTGCAGGAGCAGTTCGTGCCGGAACAGTACAGAACGCGGGATTACGATGCAGATAATGCAACTGCCAGCTTGGATGCAAAATCGCCATCCACTGACTCTGTTGTTGAAATTTTTGATTATCCTGGTGGTTTTAACGAGCTTTCAGATGGATTGGACAATGTATCGCCACGGCGGGCAAAGATGTTGAAATCGGTGGAAACTCTTTGCATGGGTTTTGGAAAGCATCAGCTTTTTATGCCCGGCGTGAAGGTCGCTCTACCAGATGGACCAAGCGATAGTCTTTCGCCGGACTTATTAAGCCGGACGATGTTAATACGGCAGACTGTTCATACACTTGAGCGGCAATCGGATGGATTGCCAGTATATAAAAATGCATTTGATTTAATGCCAATAGAAAACGATTTTTCTCCCGCACCTTTGACGCCGACACCATTCGTTAAGGGTCCTGTAACTGCAATTGTAACGACATCAACTGCTGGGGAAGAAATTGATGTGGATGAAAATCACCGTCCGATGATCCGTTATAAGTGGGACAAGGATAATTTAGGAATCCGCGTTCGGCTTGCCCAAGGTTGGGCGGGGGCTTCGCATGGCATGCAGATCCTACCCCGTGTCGGCGACGAGGTTATCATTGAATTTCTCGACGGCGATATTGATCGCCCGGTAATCGTCGGTTCACTCTATAACAGCGCCTCCAAAGCATTGTATGACGCAACAGTTAGTGGTGAAATTTCAGGAGTATCCGAAACAGAAGGCCAAACAAAGTATGTGAGTGGCATACATGATTCTGGTGGAAACCAACTGCTATTCTATGATAAAATGGGTGCTGAAAGAGTGATGTTTGTGTCAACGGGAAGCAGGGATGATATGGTTGCCGACAGATTGCTGACAGCGTCATATGACCGCGTAGATGTGACGCAAAATGACAGAGTTGAAGATGTGTTAAATGATTATACCCTTTACATCGGTGGGAACCTCAAAATAGATGTCGTTGGTGAAATAACCTTTGCTTGTGGTGGCAGTCTTAATATCCATGAAGCAGCCAGCTCCGATGATATTGAGAGAAAATAATGAAAACCGGGACAGATTATTTAATTAACGTGCCTCTTGTTACTTCAAATAACAAGTTTTCCGCTATACTATCGGGTTCAACATCTGTCTTTGTGGATGCCGGAGGGGCTTACAATATGAAGTGTACAGGTGCATGGATTGATATTTATGGTGGAGCTAATTTGGCTATTGGGACGTTTTTGTATGGGCAAGACGAAATACTTTTCGGTCCAGTGTTTGAAGCGACCAGAAATTCCGTTAATCTCACTCTGGCCAAGATAAGCTCAATAGCGCAGGTTGCAAGAGGTGAGACAACAAGTGTAGCATCCGGTACTGCCAAGCTGACTACAGCAGCTAGTAAAAATGGACTCCATGGGACCAAATTGAAGACCCAAGCCTTTAAAGGCAGTATAGAACAGAGAATCGAATAGCTTTATCATGGAAACGAAATCAAAATTCGACGAGATGATGGCCATTGAGACTAACGCCGGACTCGCTAAACAAGCTGCCACTGCCGCAACAGTGGTAGACCTGCGTGCTAAAAAAAGAAATATAGCTAACCAACCTTCACTTGAGGAGTATCGACAAAAACTCAACTATTCCATTTTAATATTTAACAGTATATCCCAGGCTAAAAAATCTATACTAGGAAACACTGCAAACGAACTGGATAACCAAGGAACCCCTTTTGATGAGCAGGTGATTGCCACTCTTCGCCGCATGGATGCCAAGGAGTAATTAGATGGGATTTGCTGCCGATGAACCGGACCCAAAAAATGGCAAACTCGGTTGGACCGTTCAAAGTAAATGGAAGGCTCAATATGGTCTTAAAATGCCAGAGGGTAGCTCACCAACAGGAGGGGATCTTGTCAAGCAAATAGCGGCTGGTATGTTTTGGCCTTACGCAGTGGATGCTTATCTTTACAGCGTCGGAGGGGAAACTGTTTTGAAGGGTACATTTACCGCAAAGTTTGATCTCGCCGGTGCAATTAATTGGGGAATGGTAGGTTCTGACTTTAGCGCAAAAGTTTTAGACGCGTACATAAATATTGACAAAGATATGTGGGTCACCTGGTTTTTTAATGATACGCCGATCAATCTGCAAGGCAGGTTAATTAAATTGAGCGCCTCCTTGAGAGAAAGTACTGGAACGGTCTCGAAGGTTGGCTCTCGGTTGATTGAGACGTCGTTACATTTGAAGGAGTCAGCAGTTCACGGCATTAAAGTTGATAACAACACTAGCGCGCGTGTGTAGTTCCCTGTGCATTACTTCGTATCATTCCAAAACTTATGAAAAATACTGACATACGATGACAGATAATCAATTTTTTCGAAATATGGATAAGCCTGCGCTGTTATTCAGCGCCCTCGCAGAGACCTATTTTAATATGTACGGATTTGGAAACTGGTATGGGCGACGTGGTGGATTGGCGGGAGAAGACGTAACTGGTGGCATGGAATTTTTTGGTTCGGGAACGCTTCGAGTAGGGGTCGATTCTAAATTTGGCTTGGTGGGTGGGGACATGAATATTACCTTGCCCACATTCATTTCAGTTGAAGCGAAAGCCATTGAAAAGGAGGGAAAAACAAAGGAACTCGTTGCGGGGGTATCAGAATACAAAAGCCGGGCTGTTGCAAATGTATCGTCTTCAATTGCGTCGTTAAGAGCAAGGGTCTCCGAGGAGCAAGCCAGCGGGACCGAGACGGGCGGACAGACAGGGGAAGCCAACATAGGTGCCGCAACGGCGGATAAGGGCGCAGTAGACTTAAAAAACCCAGGTGCCGCTGTTCCATCTCCCCCTACCGGGGCCGCTTTAGTCGCCGCGGCGGCAGGTGCGCAGGAGGCGGCCGAAAAGTCGGCGAAAGAAGCAGCAGATAAAGCATTTGCTTCTGCCCAAAAAGCCGCAATAAAGAACTCTACGGAAGAGGCAGCTGGACTTGCATCAAGGGCAGCATCCGATACGGCAGCTGACGCTGCTAAAGCGGCGGACGAGGCGGCAGCGGCAGCAACAAAAGCGGCGGACGACGCAAAAGCCTGGAAAGCATTGGCCGATAAGGCGGCGGAAGAAGCAGCAGCCGCTGGCAAAAATGCGGACGAGGCAGCTTTCGCAGCATATCGAGCTGGAGAAATGGTCGATTATATGGATGATTATGCTGAGGCGGCAGCTGACGCTGCTAAGAGGGCGAGTGACGCCGCAGGTGCTGGTGCCGATGATGCCGTTGACGCAGGGGCTGACGCCGCGAGAAACGCGTCTAATAACGCGGCGGGCGCGCTTGATGAATTAGACCAGGCAAAGGCTGGCCTTGACGAAGCAACTAGTAATCTTTCAAAAGCCACCGAGGAATTAGAAGAACTTAAAAATACACAAGACGGTATTTTGGACTCCATTAATAGTTTATATAAGCAAGCAGAAGATGCTTTGAATTCAGGCGACGACGCTCTTGCTGAATCTTTATCCAAACAAGCAGACGCTTTAAAAGTTGATTTTGTTGCTATTGACGCAGACATGGCCGCAAAGCAAGCTGAAATTGATGGTTTTGCGGATGAGTTAGCCACTGCAAAAAGTAATGTAGTTGCAAAGCAAGCTGAATACGATAGCGCCGTGGACGCGGCGAAAGAGGCTCAAGAAAACCTGGATGAGCTTATCGACGTCCTCAATAAAGGTGAGGCGTACGAAAAGCTCTCAGAAGAAGCGAAACAAATGGCAGATGATTTGTTCGAACAAATATCAAAAAACTACGAAGATTTAGGTGATGCCTGGTTATCGAACGCCCTAAAGATTGATGACTTCGGTCTTGACTTTAAAACTTTATCAGAGCTTTTCACCAACCCAATTTTCGGGCGAGATGACGCTATTGCTGAATTTGTTGGGTACTATAAATACGATTATGGAGACGGTTCGTGGGACGGCAACAATGACGTCGATAGTTTTTCGACAACGTATACCGTAGGCGACACCAATCCAAACACAAGTGAGACAGCTTTTGCGGAACAGGCGCCAGCAGGACAGACCCAACGGCGAGGGCCTGACGTACAACCAGATGGAGAAACAGTTCTCTACTGGGGGTTCTCTTGACTATAAGGGAAAGGGCGTGGGACATTGCGGGTCTTTAAATCACCAAGATTTAGTTTGCTTTTCAAGCCGTTTATGCACCGAGACCGAGTTGATCTGGTCGCAACAATGGTTAGTTTCATACCTTTTGATAAACCAGATGAACCAATGCTTGAAGAGGAGGCGTGGCCCATAATAACTGAACAATTGGGGGATACACCGCTAGACACTGGCGACCCCAAAGCGAATGGTGAATGGCTTGCGCATGGTTTTGCCTGCGCGCCCGCTCGTAGTCTGGTGACTGAAATAGATGTTTCTATCGGTCTCGACAAAGAGACTAAAACATTGCATGTTGTAGGTGATAGAGAATGGGTAGCGGAGCGAGGACGATCAATATCTGTAACAGATCCGTCGCCATTTGATAAAATGCCGATTAATCCGGCTAAGGCATTTGGCGGAGTTGATTTCAAAGATAACCCGGCCGGACAGGGGCATTGGCAAAAAAAAGGGGAAGCAGAGAACTACCCGCTACCATCGATAATGTATGCAGGTGATAAGATAATCGAGCCTGGCGATATTATTCTCCCGGCCTATTTTGGGCCGCAAGATGTAATGTTACCTGAGCGTCAGCGTCGTGCAGGTACATATGACCAGCATTGGGCAGAGACAAGTTTTCCGGGTTTGCCCGACGACTTTGATCAGAGATTTTTTCAGGCAGCGCAGGCAGATCAGCAGATTGAGAGTTTTTTCTCGGGGTCGGAAACCTTCCACATTGAAAATATGCACCCAGACTTTAGGGAACAAATATTAACATTGCCCGGCATTCGAAGTCGGGCCTTTATAACAATTAATAGGAGTGGAAAAGAAAAATCCTTCGAAGAGATCCCGATGGCTACAGATACGGTCTACCTATTTCCCGCGTCAGCGATAGCTGTTTTAATACATCGAGGCCGTATACAAGTCGAGTCTATGGACTTTGTGGAAATTGATTCGATTATTGGAGCTTTTGAATGGCTTAAAGACAAAAAACGGCCGGTGTCTTATTACGTATCCTGTCGTGACGAGCGTGATGATCGGGAAACGGCAGCTCAAGCGATCTTAAAGGTAGCCGAGCTTTATCCGGAAAGATGGGAGGAACCGCCGGAAAAACTAGCAGATATAATTAAGCCACGGGACCCGACGCTTACCAGGGATGGAACAAATAAATTAGATGCCTTGTGGGGAAAATGGAAGGCTATCTTAGACAAGGGGCTCGCTAGCAGTGGACTGCCTCCTTACGACCAGCTTGTAGCCTCACGAGGGGGCGTTCTTGACGATGACGCAGAAGTGGGTGCAATTAGGCAGGAAATAGATAGGTTAAAAAATAATCCAATGCCAACCGCGAAGGAACTTCAAGATAAAGGTATGGGAACGACCAAAGTCGCAAACATGGTGAATGCCTATATGGATAAACAAACAGATGCTGCGGAGGCCTACTTCCGTCGCGAGTGCGCCATATTCGGATATGATTTCGATGATTTGAAGGCGAGAGCTGCAGCAGCATCGCCAACAACTAACCAGGGCCTAAAATCCTTTATTAACGCCGAACTTCAGCGGATTGGTGCAGATGAACGATCTCCACAACAAGTTCGAGATGCGGCACGGAGGGCTTCTGTTGAGCTCGTCTCAAGTTCAGATATGCTTGATAAGCTTGATGACCTTGAAGCGAGAGGGAAAACCTTTGTTGGTCATTTAATGCCAAAGGCGCCTGTATTGGTTCCCGCTGCAAACGAAGACGTCAGAGCTGAGGTAGTTGAGTGCTCTGCAAACGGTGAAAAGATGAATCGGAAAGATCTGCGAGGTGCAGACTTGTCAGGCTTAGATCTATCCGGATCAATATTTGGGCAAGCCGACTTTACATCAGCTAACTTAACAGGGGCAAACTTATCAAATTGTCTCCTTAACGGTGCTTGTTTTGCATTTGCAAATTTAACAAATACCGTGCTTGAAAATGTTCAGGCAGAGGAAGCAAACTTTGGTGAAGCATTCCTCAACGGCACAAAATTGGGCTTTGCTAATTTGCAGAATGCCGTTTTCACAAAGGCTTACGGCGCCGCTGGTCTCTTTTTGCACGCCGACTTAAAAGATGCCAAATTCATCGAATGCAACATGCCGGAAGCACAATTCCTGGGCGCTAATTGTGCCGCCACATTATTCATAGAGACTGCGATGCCGGGAGCACTTTTCAATAGTGCCGAAATGAATAATACAACGTTTATCGATTGCAAGATAAATCGCGCACAGTTTTTCAGTTCGACGGGGGCGCACCTAACCTTAATTGGTGGCGATTTTTCAGATTCCGATTTTCGGACAGCTCAATTGGAGTCTTTTACGATTTGCAATAATCCACGGCTTGATGGATGTAATTTCGCGCGTGCAGAGTTAAAGCTTGCCAACTTCCGGGGTGCATCATTACGAAGTGCTCAATTTTCAGACGCCGTTTTAAATCAGGCAGATTTTAGTGAGACAGAGCTTAACGAGGCATCGTTCGTGAGGGCATTAGCTCGCAACTCAAGATTTCATCGTTCGAATATTGAATATGTAAATTTTGAAGGAACGGATCTTATGGAAGCTAATTTTTTGTTAGCCAAAATTGATAACTGCGATGTGAAGGACGCAAATTTTTTCGGCGCCGATTTTATGAAAACCGAAATCGGAGACACAAACTTTGCGGAGGCTAACGTTGGACGTACTAGACTAGAAGGATTTCGTTTTCCATGAGCTATCGACAAGATATCTTGGACGATCTTTCGTTAACAATGGCGCTCGTCGATAAAAATATCTCCGGGATAGACTTTTCGGGAGAGGACTTAAGTAACTGCGCCTTTTCCGGTGTTAATTTTTCTAACTGCAATTTACAAGGTGTAAATTTTACTTCTTGTCAGATAGCAAACTGTGATTTTTCAGGTGCTGATATGACGGGGGCAAATGCTATGTCGACGCAGTGGTATGAACCAATCTTTAAAGATACAAAAATTAGAGATGTTGACTTTCGAGCAGTCCAAATGTCCAACTCGACAATATCGGACGCAATATTAGATGGTGAAAAAACGTCGACCGCCATTTTCAATGAAATTCACTTTGAAAACGTAACGATAACGGGCCGAATTGAGAGGCTTATCGCCAATAATAGTATTTTCGATGGGATGACAGCTAATTCAGTGATGTTAGAGCGTTGCATTTTTTTTAACTGCTCTATGAAAGAAATTGATATTTCAAACTCGCAATTTAAAGAAGTAACTTTTGTATCGTCGGATCTAAGTTTGAGTAACCTAGATGGGATAGTCATAGATAAAGCACTGTTTCAGGAAATGGATTTATCTGAGCGAGACCTATCTGGTATAAGAATGTTTGGAGCGCAGATGATTGGGTGCAATTTATCTGGTGTCAACTTCACGGACGCGATATTAGAAAAGTGCAGTTTTATTAAAGCTAATTTAGTAAATTCAAGTTTTGAGGGCGCGGTCGCTTCCCAGGCTAACTTTTGTGAGGCGGATGTCTCTAATGCGGTTTTGGATAAAGCCTATTTGCATCAAACAATATGGAATGACGCTACAATCACGGATAGTAGTTTCCAAGATTGCAACCTTGAAAGTAGTTCATTTCAGAATGCCAAGCTAGATAACGTAAACCTAAATAACACTAACCTCATCTATGTTGATTTTTCTTCGGCGAACCTTTCAGGTGCTCAAATAACTAATGCAGATCTCTATATGGCTAATTTGGATAACATCAATGAGGAAGACGCTAACTGGCAGGGCTCTGATCGAAGACGTGCACGAGCGCCAGATAAGCAAAAGAACGAAGCACTTTTATGGCCAACCTCTCTTTCTGGTCCTACTATTAAACCCAAACCCAAAATACAACTCTAAACGGAGCTAAGTAATGGTTAAAACTTTGAATATACGGGAGCTATCGTCAGAAGTTGACGACGAAGTGATCAGCTCGACAAAGGAGGTGGGTTTTCACTTTGGCGAAGTGGTGGGAGAGAGCGATAGTTATTACGCCGTAAAATTTGAAAATTCGATTCAAAACGCTGTCAAGTCCATAAGTTGCTTGGTCATGCCAAGGGTGGGGGATTATGCGGCTTGTCTATCGGATGGAAAAAGATTGTTTATCTCTGAAGTTTTAGAACGCACACCAGACCACGAAAAAATTGAAATTCAATCGGATCGTCCCTTCCAAGTGTCCGCCCCAGAAATATCCGTAATGGGAGCGGAGCAGCTTGTATTGACTAGTCGGGAAGGCGAGCTTAACTTTCACGAGTTATCGCTCCGAGCATTAAAATTAGAGGCTACCGCCGAAAATGCTACCACTGCCATCAAAAGTCTAACACACGTCGGTAAGGTAATAAAAACGACAATATCTGATATGCTTTTGCGAGCAGCAACGTCGCTTAGGATTATAGATGGCGCTGATCATCAGAGAGCGGAGGAAACGCATATAATCGCTGAAAAGTTTCTTTCTGTCAGAGGTGAATTAACTAGTGTTGCCGCTAAAAAGGATGTAAAGATTGACGGCAAGCGCGTCCATATCGGTTGAGGGATACAATGTTTGCGATAAATAATATGATCGGGTTGAATTTTGCGTTTCCGGATGTTTGCCTTACGCCAATGCCAACTCCGACGCCAATTCCATATCCAAATTTTGCACTTACGACAACCTCGATCCCGAGTGCCTTCAACGTATTTACAGTCTGTGCGCCCCAATTAAACATGTTTGCTTTTGCCGTAGTTAGCCTTGGCGACAACACGGGTGTTGGAATGGGAGTGGCCTCGGGCATGGTAGCTGGGCCTGAGCGTTATATTTTAGGATGTTTTACAAATCTTGTAAGCGGCGGACCCTCGGTAAATCTTACTAAGATGACCATACAGAACAGTACGAATATGATTGGCTTCAATATCGTCCCAAGCCAGCCACGGGTACTAATTTTAATGTAATTAATATATTCATTTACGTGGTTACTTCAGGCCAAACCATATTTCTCACGCAATAGTTGGACTGTTGTCTTGATGGGACGATCCCAATTGTTTTCATGTGCCTGCCGGATCAAGGTCGCTGTTGGATAATATGGCACGGTTCTAGATTTGTAACCCCATACCCAACTTGGCAAAAGGGGCAATAGAACAAGCAACGGTTTGTGAAGTGCGCCAGCAATATGCGCAGAAATATTATCGGCTGAGATAAGAATATCGAGTTGATCTATTGCCGAGGCCATATCTTCGTAATCATTGATGACATCGCCTATATTCTCAACATTTAAGTCGGAAAGGTGGTTCTTTTGTGTTTTTGTATCAGTCGGGGAAATACTTATAAATTTGGCTCCTTGCAAACCCATTATCGGTTCAAACTCTTCTAGCCTTAGCTCTTGCTGAGGTCCGGTTGATAATCCTGAAGCAAACCAAGACAAACCTATTTTTAATTCGTTTCCTGAAAATATATTTTGATCCCAAGATCGGTTTAAGGAAGTATCAGGCTCCAAGTACCGACCATTTTCAGGCAATTGTCCCGATTTTAATTTCAATAATGAGGGTGCCGCATAAAGATGAGTTGTCATCAATTTACCAGATGTTTCATCTGGCTTGAAGTCTTGTTCGTCACTTACCACTACATCGCCATTTATTCTGGCGATAAGTTTGAGCATCGGTTTTTTAACTAATACAACGGTCTCATTCGACTTTTCGTTTAAACTTTTTAGCAGTCGGGATAGTAGAACAATTTCCCCGTCCGGCATACCCGCAGTATGGACATATAGACAATCATTTGTAATTTGCCCATCCCATTTAGAAAAAACGGAAGAACTAGCTGCGAATATTTTTTCAAACGACTCCTTGAGTGACTCCCAAGGGTCTTCTTCTCCGATAAGTATATTGAGCATTTTTAAACGATGAAAAGCTTCACCTTCCTCACCTGCTCTTTCAAAAGCCTCCTTTGCTTTTGCAAGTTGTCCTGACTCAGCGAGCGACTTGCCAAGAGCTGTAAAGCCTTTGGTAAAAGAAACATTTTCTGATACAGACATGAGAAAAAACGCAGTGGCTGTTTTGAGGTCGCCCGCCTGATAGTTCGTCTCACCTATTTCAAAATCAACAAGGTGGGGTTTGGGAAAACCTTCTCGTGCAGTTTTAAAACAATCAAGTGCATCTGAATAAAGCTTTAGCATTCGCAGGCTCAGTCCTTTATTAAATAGGATGACAGCATTATTAGGATCAGCTAACAGAGCTTTGTCTAAATGCGTAATGGATTTATGATAGAGGTTTGATTGGGAATAGATAGAGGCAATATTAATATGAGCCTTGGTATGGTCTGGCTTGACCTTTATCGCCTGATTAAAGAACCGTAGTGCAGGTTCCTGATTGTCTGGCGTTGATATCATTTCCACGACCCCGCGATTATAATAAGCTTGCGCGGAGTCCGGTGCGAGGCTTATGGCTTGCTCTAATATTTCAACAGCTTCTGCATAGCGTTTTTGCTCCATCAGGCTTGTGCCTAAGTTATTTAATCCATCAATATCATCCGGCATTATTTTTAAAAGTTTTCTGAAAGAAAATTCGGACGCTTCCGCATCTCCTATCGACATTAAATGGATGCCGCGATTATTTAAAGCGTTTATGTTTTCTGGGTCTAAGTGAAGAATTTTAGCATATATAGGAAGTGCTGCTTGAGGAGTGTCTGAAACACTTGCTATCTCTCCCATACCTTCCAAAGCTTCCAAGTTATCAGGGTCCAGTCCCAATACTCGACTGTATATTGATGCAGCATCTTTTAGACGCCCATTTTGTTTATGCGTATTAGCGGCTGCTAGAGCCTCTTTTGCAGCTTCTTCACGTTCTCTTTTAAAGTCAGCCATTTGTCGCAATCAAACGTTTAATCCAAATGCTATTTCCCAGTCCCCAGCTTGGCGCTGCTTCTTGCCCCTTCAGTTTACATTGGATAACCTTCACGAGATACCCCGTTTTTAAAATCACCTTTGCATTCGATAAAAGAAAAATGGCACAGCAATCGAGAGAACGCACCATAAATAAAAATATCGTGCTAGACCAATCAAAAAGCCGTCCGTAAAACGAGGCTCTGCTATTTTGTCTTGCAAGAAAAAGGTCACAAGATGCGATCATTGAAACTGGATTTAATACGACAAAATAAAGTGGTGAAAACAAGTTAACGTGCTTTTAGATCCGGACCTCTATTTTTTCAAGCTTGAAAATTGCTTTGGTTTGTCTTTAAAGATCAATATATCAGGTTGCAAAGACACTGCTTTGTGAGGTGACACTGGCGTTGGTCTACAAAGTGATGACTCGTGGGTCCGCAAATAAGGTTTTGGTACTGCGTTGTATGAATTGTGCCCTATACTGTCGTGCTACTTTTTGGATTGCATACAAAAGGCTTATTGACCACATGTATTTTTAAAAGTAGGCGTTCGTACTCGCGATCAAAGATGTTTTGCCAGGTATAATACCTGTCTGAGACACAATTTTATTTACGATTTAGTGCATCTTAAAAGTCAAGTAAATACGGAGTAGCTCGCCAGTGCCAACGCGGCTACAACAAAGAAGGGGCACGCCCAATCAAGAACACGCTCGTAACGATAAGCCTTCTGGGTTTGTCCTGAAAGGTATAGTTCCCCGACAGCAATGCTAGAGAATAAATTGATAAGGATTGCGCCGGTCGCAATCATAAAGAGCATGTCGATGAAGTTCATATAGTGCGTTTGTGGAGTTTCGCCGGCAAGCGTAAACTTAAGCGCAAATACCGTTAGAAGTAGGGTCAGCTGACCCTGAACGCGAGCTTCATAATTTGCTTTGAATTGCATTGAGCTGAACAAGTTCAAGAAAATCGAAATTAGTATAACGCCGCCTAACGGGAAAAATATTTTTTGCAATGTGTCGTTGAAATCGTGTTTTATAATAAAATGGAAACCGTTTTGGGTAAAAACTTGGTCCGTGGTGCTTAGCCGGTGCGCTATTTTTTTGTCTATGTAATAGTCTGTTAAGGTCCAGTTTCCTACCACAACTGGAGTGTCCTGTTCTGGGTGCCCTAATTCAAAGTGTATCGGGTCAAAAACCATTTCGTGCGCGTCATGCGTAAAAGCGACGATATCTAAGTTGAGTTGCAGTGTTCCAAAAGGATATTCACGAATGTCTGTGTTAATCGGTAGTATGGTCTCGAACTTTTCGAAAAGTTCTAGGCTACCGTCTTTATTGAGATGAATTGTGCTGAAGAGTGTCTCTCTACGGTGAAGCTCTGACTTTACAATAAACTCTGGATGCCAGATTTTATCTATTATTTTTTGCATTTTTTCACCGGCATATGTGTGTTCTTTGAAATCCGATCGTATCTTCTCAATGTCTTCGTCATTTCGCCATTTCAGCAACAGTTCCGCCTCAACTT
>CESP01039860.1_pt1 | contig 12796 bp, 11 predicted proteins | sample 531211 | NCBI WGS metagenome assembly CESP01 (sample SAMEA2622074, study PRJEB7988) | marine metagenome | biome: marine biome (ENVO:00000447); feature: surface water layer (ENVO:00002042); material: "saline water (ENVO:00002010), including plankton (ENVO:xxxxxxxx)" | depth 5 m | reverse complement strand
TGAGGATAAATTGGTTAAAAAAATTTTTAATTTTTACGGAAAAAATCTTCCAGTATCTCGATATATACCAACTGTAAATAAATATATTAATACTCCTATAAAAATACTTACCAAAAAACCAATTGTAGCAAGCAAAAATGAAATTAAAGAAAACCCAAGCTCCCGTTCAGCCAAATTAAGGGTAATTAAAAAAATTAACAACTCAAATAAAGATCTGAAAAGAGCTGATTTAAACATGGAAAGATACTTTAATCTAGAAGAGAACTATGTTTAAAAATATTCTCATTAGCCTCGCAATAATAATAATAGGTAGTTTTTTTACTAATTCATACAAAAAACAATCAAAATATTTAGAAATTCAAATAGTAGATAAAAAAAAAAAAATTTTTAATTTAAAAAAAGAAAATATTTTAGAGTATCAAGAAAATATTTATTTAAAATCTCCAGAAAATATTAAAATTTTAGCAAATAAATACCTAGAAAATAATTATATTTTTTTTGAAGAAACTAATATTCATTATTTAGAGCTGAATGAAAAAAAATAATCAATTAAATTTATATTTTGATGAGAATATCCATTCTAAAAAAAATAATAAGTATTTAGATAATAGAATAAATATTATTATATTAGTATTTTTAATTTTAAGTCTACTAACCGTCTCTAAACTTTTTTTAATTGGTTTCGAAAAAAAAGAGTTTCATATTAATGAAATTAACTTTGATGAAAATATTAAACGAAGGGCTATTGTCGATCATAATAATAACGTTTTGGCACAGAGTATTAAAACTCATGATCTTTTAATCAGAACGAAAAGAATAAGAAATTTTGCTAATTTAAATTTGAAATTAAGATTACAGTTTCCTGATATAGATTTAAAAAAAATTAAAAATTTTAACGAACGTACATTTCATATAATTAAAAAAAATCTAAGTTCAGCAGAGTATAATAAAGCATTAAACCTTGGTGAGCCTTCTATAGAGTTAGTTAGAAACGAAATTAGAATTTATCCAAATAAAAACCTTTTTTCTCATATAATTGGAAATGTAGATATAGATCAACAAGGTGTTTCAGGTTTAGAACTTTATCTAAATGATGAAATTTTGGATGAAGAGAAAATTAATGAACCTATTGTACTATCTGTAAATCAAAATATTCAATTTATTGTAAGAGAAACATTAAATGAAAATGTTAAACTCTTTAAAGCGAAGGGTGCATCAGCAGTTTTGATCAATGCTCAAAATGGAAAGATATTATCTATGGTATCATTGCCAGATTTTAACCCAAATGACAGAAAACAACTTTTTTACAAAGATCATTTATTTAATAAAAATACCAAAGGTCTCTATGAACTTGGATCTGTTTTCAAAACGTTTGTCATCGCTAATGCACTTGATGCAGGGACAGTGACTAGGTATAAATTATATAAAAACCTTCCAAGCCATGTATATTGCGGGAAACATAAAATTGAAGAGTATAAGTATTCTAAAGATAAAAAAAATTTAACTGTTAATGACATTTTAGTAGAGTCTTCAAATATTGGTGCGATAAGACTAATACAGTCGTCCGGTTTAAAAAATTATCAAAATTTTTTAAAAAAATTAGAAATATTTAGTTATTCAAATATAGAACTCCCAGAAGTTTCCTCGCCATCAAAAAAACGGTGGGGTAAATGTAGAACTTTAACAGCTGGTTTTGGTCACGGAATTAATACAACCCCACTGCAATTAACTAGGGCTTTTGCATCTATAATTAATGGAGGTAATCTTTTAGATGCGACTTTGCTTGAGCACAAAGATATAAACCTTAAGTCTAAGGTTTTATCTAACTCAAACAGTGAAATAATGAGAAAAATTTTGAGATCTAATGTTGATACAAAGTATAAAAGGGCAGGAAGCGGAAGAAAAGCAGATATACAAGGATATAATGTAATGGGGAAAACTGGAACAGCAGAGAAACCACTAAATACGACAAAAGGCTATTCTAATGAAATTTTAAATGTTTTTACATCTGCGTTTGAGGTTGATAAAAAATTTTATGTTCTCACTGTTTTAATAGATGAACCAAAAGGGTCAAAAAAATTATGGGGTCACAATAGAAGAGAAGCGGGCTGGAATGCAGGTTATATAAATGGACAAATTATAAAAAAAATAGGTCCCATTTTGAACACATTAAAAGTTAAAAAATATGTAAAATTTAACAAATGAACATTTCAAAAATTATAAAACAAAATTTATGTTATGATTCTAGAAAATTAAAAAAAAATGAAATTTTTTTTGATTTTTTGACTAATTCAAAAGTTATAAATCCATATTTTAAAGATATTATAAAAAAAAAGCCTAAATTAATTGTATCCTCAAGATCATTAAATTATGACAAAACATTAGTACGCAAAGATATCAAAAAATTTTACAGTTACTTAATACAAAAAAAATACAAAAAGATACCAAAAAAAATATTTGCAGTTACAGGAACAAATGGAAAAACATCAGTGGCTAACTTTTTTTATCAATTACATATCTTAAATAAAATACCTTGTGCAAGTATTGGCACGCTTGGTTTTTTCTATAATAAAAAAATTATTAAAAATGATTTAACAACTCCAGATAATTTAAAAATATTTAATTTTTTACGAAATATTAAAAAAAAAAAAATAAATAAAGTTATTATAGAAGCATCAAGCCACGGATTAAATCAAGGTAGATTGGTAGGTTTAAAATTCAAAGGAGCTGTATTTACAAATTTTTCTCAAGACCATTTGGATTATCATAGATCTATGAGTTCTTATTTTAAATCAAAGTTAATTCTTTTTAAAAAAAATCTTCATATAAATTCATCTATTATTTGTTTTAACGATTTAGCTTTAAAACTTAGAAAAAATAAAATTACAGATAAAAAATATAATTTTATATTACAGTCGAAAAAAAATATTAAACTTAAGATAGTCAGTTTCAAGTCAAAAAATTCTAAAACTATGTTAAAGATAAACTATAAAAATAAGATTTATATTATAAATATCAATTTAATAGGTGAATTTCAAATAAAGAATTTATACCAATCAATCATATTATCAATAATTTCGGGATTAAATATAAGAAAAATTCTTAAAGTATTGCCAAAAATCAAACCTATTAAAGGTAGACTTAATATTTTAAAAAATAAAAATAAAATTATTTGTATTGATTACGCTCATACTCCTGATGGTTTAGAAAAAGTGATCAATACCCTAAAAAACCATTTTGAAAGAAAAATTAATATTGTATTTGGTTGCGGTGGCAATAGGGATGCTGATAAGAGAAGTAGTATGGGAAAAGTTGCTAATAAACTATGTAATAAAATTATTGTAACAGACGATAATCCACGTGATGAAGATCCTAAGATTATTACAAAACATATTACAAACTATATAAAAAAGTTTAGAATTATTCATAATAGAAAGTTTGCAATTAAAGAAGCTATTAAAAATACCGATAAAAAAGAAATTTTATTAATTGCAGGAAAAGGTCACGAAAATTATCAAATTTTTAAGAATAAAAAAATTTTTTTCTCAGATTTCAATGAGGTCAGAAAGAATTTATGATAAGTGATTTTACAAAAAAATTGTTACATAAGAAATTTTACATTGATAGTAGATTAGTCAAAGAAAACGCAGTATTTATTTGTATTAAAGGTCCAAAAAACGACGGGCACAAATTTATAAAATCAATTTTAAATAAATATAAAAAAACAATAATTATTTGTGAAAAAAAATCGAAATATTCGAAGATTTATATAGATAATAAGCGAGTTTTTTTTTGTAATTCGTCAATTCAATTTATCAAAGATCTAGCCAAAATTAATAGACTTATTTTAGATAAGTCTTTTTTTATTGGAATTACTGGTAGTTCTGGAAAAACTACTTTAAAAGAAATGCTATATTCAGTGCTAAGTAAATTTGAATTTACTTATAAATCTCCAAAATCATTTAATAACGAAATTGGACTGCCCTATACATTGATTAATCAAAGTAAAAGATCTAAGTTTAATATTTATGAAATTGGAATGAATAATTTTGGTGAAATAGATCATTTAACAAAAATCTTAAGACCAAATCTAGGAATAATTACAAATATTGGTGAAGCTCATTTAGGAAATCTTGGAAGTTTAAAAAATATAGCAAAAGCAAAATCAGAAATTATTAATAATATTACTAATGGTGGAACTGTTATTTTAAATCATGATTGTAAGTTCTTTCAGAAATTAAAAAAAATATCTAAAAAAAAAAAATTGAGAGTTTTTAGTTTTGGAATTAATTTCAATTCTACAATAAGTTATAAAATACTAAACAAAAATCTTATAAATATTAAATTTAAAAAAAAATACTTTAAATTAAGGTTACGGGATTTGAGTTTAAATAATATTAACAATGTCCTAACGTGTATTTTGACATTAGATTTACTAAATTTAAAACTAAGTCGTGCAAAGAATACTTTAATAAATAGCAAAAACATAAATGGTAGAGGTAACAAAATAAATTTAAAAAAAAATATAGAAATAATAGACGATAGCTACAATTCTAATCCAGTATCATTAAAAAATTCAATAATTGAATTTTGGAAAATTAATACAAAAAAGAAAAAAATTCTTGTGATAGGAGATATGCTTGAACTTGGAAAGTTTTCCTCAAAAAAACATGCCGATGTCGCCAAATACCTGAAACGAATGAAATTTGATAGAATTTACTTAATTGGAAAAGAAGTTGTAAAAATTTTTAAACAAATAAAATCCACATTTTGGTGTAAATATTATAAAAATGTCAATAGTTTTTCTAAAGATTTCAATAATGTTTTATTGGAAAATACGATTATTATGTTTAAAGCTTCTAATGGTGTTGGTCTGTATAAACTTTTAAATAAAAAATTTTACTAATGTTAAATTACTTATTTCAAGAATTTTCTTCTCAAATCTCTTTTTTAAACGTTTTCTCTTATATTACTTTCAGAACCGGTGTTGCAATATTTACATCCTTAATAATCGTGCTTTTTTTTGGACAGAGTTTTATAAATTATTTAAAATCTTCATCATATTTTAATCAGCCAATTAGAGATGACGGTCCAATAAATCATATAATTAAAAAAGCAGGTACCCCAACATTTGGAGGTGTATTAATTATTTTTGGAATATTATTATCAACTTTAATGTGGTCAGATGTGAAAAATATTTTTGTGTTAATTTGCCTCTTCTCTCTCTTATCTTTTGCTTTAATTGGATTTTTTGACGATTATTTAAAAATTAAATATAAAAATACAAAAGGTATATCAGCACTATCTAAAATTATTTTTCAATTATTGTTTAGTTTGATGATTTTTTATTTAATTTCAATTTCTACACAAAGCGAGCAAAGATTCTTATTAAATCTACCATATTACAAAAATTTGATTTTCGATATTGGGTACTTTTACTTTCCTTTTGCTATCATAGTGATTTTAGGATCATCAAATGCTGTAAATTTAACAGACGGTTTAGATGGTTTAGCCACAGTACCATTAATCTTAGTTACTTTAACATTTATATTAATAGTTTATTTAACAGGAAACATTGTTTTCTCAGAATACTTAAAAATAGTTTATATCAAAAATATTTCTGAAGTATGCATTGTTCTAGGTGCAACTGTTGGATCTTGTCTTGGTTTTTTATGGTTTAATGCACCTCCAGCAAAAATATTTATGGGTGATACTGGCTCATTAGCTTTAGGATCATTGCTAGGTACAGTGAGTTTAATTTCAAAACATGAGATTGTATTGTTAATTGCTGGTGGTTTATTTGTTTTAGAAGCTTTATCAGTTATCATACAAGTATTCTCTTTCAAAGTATTTGGTAAGAGAGTTTTTAAAATGGCACCTTTACATCACCATTATGAAAAAAAGGGATGGGAGGAGTCTACCATTGTAATAAGATTCTGGATTATTTCTATAATTTTGGTTTTAATTGCATTGGCAAGTTTAAAATTAAGATAAATGTTTTCTATTAAAGAATTAATAAATAAAAAAATTTTAATTTATGGTTTCGGGAAGACAGGCAAGTCTGTTAAAAAATATTTTGATAGTAATTGTATTAAATATTCAATTTGGGATGATAATAAAAAAATAAACTTACAAAATGTTAACAAAAATTTTTTAGAAAAAAAGTATGATTTTATAATCTTAAGTCCAGGTATAGATATATACCATCACAAGTATAAATCTTTTTTTAAGAAAAATAAAAATAAAATTATTACTGATTTAGATATTTTTTTTTCAAATATAGCAAAATGTAATTATGTTATTGGAGTAACAGGAACTAATGGAAAATCTGGATTTTGTAATTTATTAAAAAAAATTTTAAATAAAAATAAAATAAATTCTAAAATAATTGGTAATTTTGGTAATCCAGTTCTCAATATTAAAAATTTTAAAAATCAATATATTATTGTTGAATTATCTTCCTATCAGTTAGATTATTCCAAATATCTACAGTTAGATGTAGCATGTATATTAAATATATCTCCTGATCATTTAGAAAGGCATGACACAATGTCAAGATACAAAGGTATAAAGTTAAAAATTTTTAAATTTTTAAAAAATAATGGAAAGGGTTTTTTCCTTAAAAGATCTTTTAAAATAAAAAAAAAGCGGAATATAAAAGGCTTTTTATCTATAAATAAAAAATTATTAAACGATATAATTGGAAAAAAAGTTTCTATATCAGATAAAGATATCAAAGAAAATAATCTCAAACATAGAAATGAATTTTTTTTTAAAAAAAAGAATTTCAAATTTATAAACGACTCAAAGTCTACAAACTTTAACTCCACAAGATTTGCTATTAAAAAATTTGAAAATATTTTTTTAATTTTAGGTGGTATTTTAAAAAAAGGAGATAATTTCTTTATTAAGGATTTGATGTATAGAATAAAAAAAGTCTATATATTTGGCAATCAAGTAAACCCATTAAAAAAAAGTCTTATCAATCAAAATATTCAATTTTATCATTGTAAAAGTCTTAAAGAAGTAATTAAAATTTTTTATGAAATTGATTATTATAAAAATATTCAAAATCAAAGAGATTCTACTTTACTATTTAGTCCAGGAGGAGCTTCCTTTGATGAGTTCGAAAATTATGAAAAAAGAGGATTAAAATTTAAAAAATATATATATGAATTTTTCGAGAGAAAGTAATAATTTCTTTATTCAATGGCTAAGGAGTTTAGATAAAATAATTTTAATTTTTCTTATTTTATGGATAAGTTTTGGTTTAATATTTAACATAAATTCTACCTTAGGATTTACATCAGAACGATTATATAATGACCCTAATTTTTTAATCAAAAAGTATTATTTATTTATATTTACTGGCTCTATTATAATTATCTTATCTTCTTTTTTTAATGAAAGTTTTTATAAAAAATTTTCAAAATTTTTTTTTATTACTTCTCTTCTTTTTTTATTAAGCACATTATTTTTTGGAATAGAGGCGAAAGGTTCGAAAAGATGGTTAAGTATTTTTTTTTTTAATTTTCAGCCTGTAGAATTATTAAAACCCTCACTTATTATTTTTTTATCAAGTATATTTTCTAGTAATAACGTATTTATCTCTAAGTTTATTTGGTCTGGGTTTATTTCTCTATTATCGGTATTCATCTTACTTCTTCAGCCAGATTATACTCAAGCAATATTGATATTAATAATATGGTTCACCTTAATATTTATGTCAGGTTTGAATCTATTCATCATATTTTCCTTATCTGGTTTGGTTGTTTGTGTTATGACAGCAATATTAATATTTTTTAAAGAAAATTTTTTGTATATTTTTAATAGATTTGATAATTGGCTAAGTTCAACAAATATTTCTTATCAGTCTGAGAAATCTATGGACGCCATTCATCATGGTGGTTTTTTTGGTAAAGGAATTGGAGAGGGTATTTTAAAAGAAAAAATTCCTGAGGCGCATACAGATTATATTCTCGCATCGATTAGTGAGGAATTTGGGATCATTTCAATTATATTAATTTTAATGATCGTTTTTTCATTATTTATGAGGGTATTTGCTATTTGTCAGACTGAAATATCAAGTTTTAAAAAATATACACTTGTTTCATTGTCAACTATAATTTTGTTACAAATATTTATAAACGTAGGTGTAACAATTAACTTATTACCACCAACTGGTATGACTTTTTCATATCTAAGTTATGGTGGCTCTTCAATTATAACAAGTTCTTTTATGATGGGAATTATATTAGCTCTTACAAAGGTAAAAAATTAATGAAAAAAATTTTATTAACATCAGGAGGAACAGGAGGACATATGTTTCCAATATTGCGTCTTCATGAAAAATTACAATCAAAAAAAGAGAATTATGAGATTAAGATAATAACAGATGAAAGAGTAAAAAAATATATTAACTTAGATAATATAAAAATAATTAAATCAGACAGTCCGTTTAGAAAAAAGGGTATATTTCACTTATTAAAATCTTTTTTTTTTATTTTAATATCCACTGTTTACTGCTTATTTTTTTTGGTTATTTTTAGGCCAAACATAATACTAGGTGCAGGTGGATATGTTTCATTTCCAGTTCTAATAGCTTCTTTAATTTTAAGAAAAAAGTTTATTTTATATGAAACAAATGCTGTCCTCGGAAGAGTTAATAAATTTTTTTTACCATTTTGTGAAAAATTATTTTCTGGTTACCAGCAAATTAAATTTTTTCCCAAAAAACATAATAATAAGTTTCTGTATGCAGGACAATTAATTAGAAGTGAATTTTCTAATTTTTCAATTAATTATAATGTTTATAAAAATCAAAATTTTAATAAGGAAAATAACTTTTTGAGAATTTTAATTTTAGGAGGTAGTCAAGGCGCTAAAGTATTTAGTGAGAATTTCCCAATTTGTTTTCAAACTTTAATTGATAAAAATATTAAGTTATCAATAAAACAGCAAGTTCATAATAATCAAAATTTTTTAATGAAAAAATTTAATTCATTTGATAAAGAAAAATTTAATATAGAATTATTTGAATTTGAAAAAAATATAGCTAAATTTATTCAAGAGGCAGATATTGTAATATGTAGGTCTGGATCATCGACACTTGCAGAATTAGCTTTTTTAAATAAACCGTTTATAGCTGTACCATTTCCATATTCTTTAGATAATCACCAATATTTTAATGCTATGTATTATTTTGAAAAAAATTGCTGCTGGGTACTTGATGAAAAAAGTAAAGATTTCAATGATGATATTGTAAACATCTTAGAAGATATTTATATTTCAAATAATTTATTAGAAATAAAAAGTACAAATTTATTAAAATTAAAGAAAAGCAAATATACAGAAGATTTTGTAATTAAATTATTTAAACATGGAACTGCAGATTAATAAAAAAAATATTATTTATTTTATAGGTATTGGTGGTATTGGAATGAGTGGTATTGCTCTAATAATGAAAAATTTGGGCTACAGTATCTCAGGAAGTGATTTATCTAAGAATAGTAAAGTTTTAGATCAATTAAAAAAAAATAAAATTAAAATTATTATTGGTCATAATTCCAAAGCAATTTTAAAAGCAGATATCGTAGTCGTATCAACTGCGATCAAATCAAATAATAAAGAGTATGTGTTGGCAAAAAAGAATAAAATTATAATTATTAAAAGAGCAGATATGTTAGCACATTTGATTAATCTAAAAAAAAATATTATAGTTTCAGGTTCACATGGAAAAACAACAATTACTTCTTTAATTTCTCATTTATTAAAAGAAAATAAATTTTACCCAACTATAGTGAATGGAGGAATTATTAATTCTATAAAATCTAATGCAATATTGGGAAAAGGTGAGTGGGCAGTTGTAGAAGCCGATGAGTCTGATGGTAGTTTTTTAAAGTTTAAGAGTATTTTTTCTATCGTAAGTAATATTGATTTTGAGCATATGGATTATTATAAAAATTTTAAAAACTTAAAAAATAACTTTGAAATTTTTCTAAAAAAAACACCATTGCTTGGAAAAAATATAGTCTGCATTGATGATAAAAATTTAAAATCTATATTAAATAAAATTAATAAAAAGAACTCACTTACATATGGTTTCTCAGAAAAAGCAAATTTGCAATGTAAAAATGTTAAATATATTGACATGGGTACTCAGTTTGACCTTTCCGTAAATTTACCAAAAAAGCAACTTTTAATACGTAAAATTAAACTTAGACTTTTGGGAGTACATAACATTTTAAATGCGACAGCAACTTTTGCTGTTGGATTATTACTTAATATAAATATTACAAAAATTAAAAAATCTTTACTTAATTTTTCAGGAGTGCAAAGAAGGTTAACTCTTTTATATAATAGTAAAAGTATAATTGTCTATGATGATTACGCACATCATCCTACAGAAATAAAGGCAGTTTTAAATGCTTGTAAAAATAATTTTAAAAATAAAAAAATAATAGCAATTTTTCAACCTCATAGATATTCAAGAGTAATGAATTTATATAAAGAATTTACAAAATCATTTGTAAAAGCTGACCAAGTCTTAATATGTCCAGTTTATTCTGCCGGGGAAAAAAATAAACATTTTAATTACGATAAATTTTGTAGAAATGTTGTTACTAATTCTAAAACAAAAGTAATTCAAACTTTTTCAAAAGAACAAATTAATTTATTTTTGAAAAAAAATTTAACTAATAATCAAGTAGTAATAGCAATGGGTGCTGGAAATATAAGTGTTTGGATAAGGGATATTGTAAAAAGTCTGTAAATTAAATGAAAAATTTAATATTAAATTACAATTTATCAAAAAATAGTTGGTTTGGTTCGGGCGGAAATGCTGATAAATTTTTTATACCAGATGATGAAGATGACTTAATTAAATATCTGAAAAATTTTAAAAACGAAAAATTTATACCAATTGGATCAGGTTCAAATATATTATTTAGAGATAATGGTTGCACAGAGACAATTATAAAATTAGGAAAAAATTTTAGGAAAATAGATATTTTAAATAATAAAATTTATTGTGGTGCCGCTACATTAAAAAATCAGGTATCGCAATTTGCTTTAAAAAATAGTTTTTCAAATCTCGAATTTTTAAGTTGTATACCTGGTACCATGGGGGGAGGTGTTATTATGAATGCCGGTTGTTTTGGTTTTGAATTTAAAAATATTTTACACGAAATACATATAATTGACGAGTTCGGAAATAAAAAAAGAATTAAATCAAATGATATAATTTTTGGTTACCGAAGAACTAATCTACCAAAAAATATAATTTTAACAAAATTAGTATTAAATCTTAATCAAGGTTACAAAAAAGATATTATTAAAAAAATCAATTTATTCAAAAGAACAAAAGAAAGTAAACAGCCGTCAAAAATAAAAACTGGAGGAAGTACATTTAAAAATCCAGTTTATGGCCTAAAAGCTTGGGAGCTTATTAAAAAAAGTGGATGTGATAAAATAAAATTTGGAAAAGTTAAATTTTCAGATTTACATTGTAACTTTATTGAAAATAAAGGATCCTCCGGAAAAGACATTGAGGACTTAATTAATTATACAATTGATGAAGTTAATAAAAAATTTAATGTAATATTAGAACCGGAAATTAAAATAATTGGCGAAAAATAATAAAAAAATTTTAGTTTTAATGGGGGGGAATTCAAGAGAACGACCTGTCAGTTTACAATCTGGTAGAGCTTGTTTTGAAACGATTAAAAAACTTGGATATAATGTTGTGAAATATGATCCATTAAACAATGTTTACCAAAATATAAAAAAAATCAATCCAGATATAATTTTTAATTGTTTACACGGAAAGTTTGGAGAAGATGGCGCGATACAAAAAATTTTAGAAAAACTAAAAATTCCATATACACATTCTGGAGTTCAATCGTCAAAAAATTCTATGGACAAAATAAAATCTAAAAAAATTTATTTAGAAAATAATATACAAACTCCAATTTTTAAAATAGTAAAAAATATTTCTGATATTGACCGAAAGATCTCACTAGCAAAATTTATAATTAAACCAGTTAATGAGGGGTCAAGTTTTGGTGTTAAAATTTTTGAAAATTTATCTAATAATAATATAAACCAGATAAAAAATTTAATTAAGAAATATAAAATATTAATTCAAGAACCATATATAAAAGGTAAAGAAATTCAAACAGCAGTTTTAGGAAAAAAAGTTATAGGATCTGTAGAAATAATACCAAAAAGAAAATTTTATGATTACAAAGCAAAATATTTTACATCTGCACAAACAGTACATCTAATACCTCCACGAGTTTCATCAAAATTACATACTAAAATCAAAAAAATTGCTTTAAAAGCCCACAATTCGTTAAAGTGCAAAGGTGTTACAAGGTCAGATTTTAGAGTAATGAAAAATGGCGAGATATTCATATTAGAAACAAACACTCAACCTGGAATGACTAAATTATCTTTAGTGCCAGAAATAGCGTCAAATTATGGTTTAAGTTTTCTAGAATTAGTAAATTGGATGATTAAAGATGCAGGGATCAAAAGGTAAAAGAAATTTATTTCTTTATTTAATTTTATTTTTTTTACTGACAAGTTATTTTTCGAATGAAAAAAATATTTTTCCTGTATTTAATATAGAGTCTGTTGAATATAAAAATAACGATTTTTTAGAGGAAAATATTAAAAATGATATAAGAATATTTTTAATAGGTAAAAGTCTTTTAAAAATTAACTATTATGATCTATCAGCTATTTTTGGTAAAAGTGATTGGGTTAAAAATTTTAAGATTTATAAAAGATATCC
>CESP01164761.1_pt1 | contig 12802 bp, 11 predicted proteins | sample 531211 | NCBI WGS metagenome assembly CESP01 (sample SAMEA2622074, study PRJEB7988) | marine metagenome | biome: marine biome (ENVO:00000447); feature: surface water layer (ENVO:00002042); material: "saline water (ENVO:00002010), including plankton (ENVO:xxxxxxxx)" | depth 5 m | reverse complement strand
TACTTTTGTATCATTAATAATTGATTTATTTAAAGACCAATCTAAGTTGTAAAAACATGTTTTTTCTAATGGAAAAATTAAACAACCTGAATTTAGAAAAGTGAAAAAAAAGGTAAAAAATAAAAATGATAAACAATAAAAAAATGTTGGTGAAAATAATAATTTTAAAAACAGTTTTCTAGTTTTCTCATAATAAAAAACTATTAAAAAAAGAGTTAAATTAATCAGATAGAATGGTTTGATAGAAATAATAAAAAAAATTAAAATTGTAAAAATTTTGAATAAATCAATTTGATGATTGTTAAGTTTTTTTTCAATATTGGTAAAAAATATTAAATAGTATATTGCAATAAGCATTAATATCATGCCTGATCTATCCGTACCATGCTCTGCCAGCCTATAAAAAAAAATATTTATAAAACTGAAAGCAAAGAGACTGTAAAAGTTATAAAACTTATTATCTTTGAAAATATCTTTATTAAAAATCATTTTTAAAAAGATTATGTTTGAAAATATTAGGATAAATGCTGGTGTAAGGTGGAATAGAAATATTTCGGATTTCGGTAAATAAAACATTGAACTAATAAAAAATATTGATGAAGGACTTCTAAAACCATTATTTAATAAACCTAACCCTATTGGATGAGAATACTCTGCTAGAAAGGATATATAAGGAAAATGGTAATATGGAAAATCATCATGATTTTTCGCAACCAAAACAAAAATTATTGAGACAAAACATATGATACTTAAAAGTAAGAGTTCTTTTTTAAAATTAATTATATTTTTTGAGTAAAATATAAATAAAAAGATACCAAAATAAAGTATTATTGAATTAAATATTAAGTTATGACTTATTAAAATTGAGCTTGAATAAGAGATAAAAGCAAAAAAAGTTATTCCCAAAACACCATATACCCCAAAACAACTTTGATTTATTGACAAAAATTTACTTAAAATAATCCCATAACCTATTAGAGAAAATGATATTAGATATAGATAAATTACGGTCATTGTTTAAAAAAATTTATAATAAAACATATTACTTTAGTAATAAAATAATCAATATTCGGTTGAAATGATTTATTTTTTTTTAAAAAAATAAATTTTAAGTAATCGAATGCTTCAGCTCTTCTTAGCCACCATAACTTTGAATATTTAGGGATATTTGAGGTGATACCTAAGCTATCATAATTATAATTTGTTAAGCTTTTATCTAATATATTGTATTCATTTAAATAGAATTTGAAGAATATATTTATTCTAGCATCAATTTCTAAATTTTCATATTTTTTGAACTCAATATTTTTAAAAAAGAATTCTAAGTAATGTCTTTTTAAAGATATACAACTTGTAGGGAAAATTGTAGGCCAAACGTTTAAGTTTCCTTTTTTTGAAATTTCAAAACTATTTTTTTTACCAACAATTGGTAGATTATAAACGATGTTTTTAGTTTTATTAATTTTAAAGTATCTATTAATTTCACTCAATTTATTTTTTTTAAAAAAATCATCTGAGTCCATTAAACAAATAATCTTTCCTTTCGATTTTAAATAGGCCTGCTTTAGACCATTAATTTGATTAAGAGCAGAAGAGTTTGTTTTTTTTTTATTATTTGTAATAAGATTTATTTTATTAAATTTTTTAATGATATTGATTGATTTATCAGTCGAGCAATCATCAAAAATAATTATCTCATAATTTCTATAGTTTTGTGAAGTAACACTTTTTAGACTTTTTTTGAGAAATTTTGATTTATTATAATTTGTGATTAAAATTGAAATAAAATTATTCTTCATTAATTTAAGATTTTTTTATATATTTTAGAAGTATTGAGAGCACATTCTTCCCATGAAAATCTTTTAATAACAGGAATACTGTTAAATATTAATCTTTTACGAACGATGTTTGATTTAAGGATGTTCTCCATCCCTTTTCTTATATTATTAATATTTTTTGGATTTACGAACTTACAACTATTTTTATAGATTTCTCTAAAAACTGGTATATCACTGCATAGTACAGGACATTTCATTTTCATTGCCTCAAGAAGAGTCAACCCAAAACCTTCATAATTACTCAAAGTAATATAAAGACTCGCATTTTTATAAAATTTAAATAATTTTTCATCATTTCCGTCTACATGGTTTAAATTATCTTTAATACTTAAATTTTCAAAATTTTGAATTTCATGTTTTAAAAATTTACCTCCCCCAAAACATATAATTTTAAAATTTTTAACTAGATATTTCGACCCACTAAAAGCTTTAACTAAATTATCAAAATTTTTATATCTGGTTCTGTTACCTACAAACAATATGTACCTATATTTTTTTTTTGAGATTTTAAATTTCTTATTCTCTACTCCTAAATAAATTACAGATATTTTTTCTTTATTAATCTTATAAATTTTAATTAAATCTTTTTGAGTTTCCTTAGAAATGCAAATGATATGTTTTGCTCTATTTAATAATTTTTCTTTTTCGAATTCATTTTGATTTGATTTGATCTTTTCATGAATTAAATCATAGACTGTCAGTATGTAAGGAATATCTAAAAATTTAATTAATGATTTGTTGTAGTATGAAAAATGTAAGAGATCTGGTTTTTTAAATTTTATGTAAATAAAAGTAGAAAAATTATTTATGAAAAAAAAAATTTTTCTACAAAATTTTGGTATTTTTTTAAACTTTAAATAATAAATAACATTTTCTTTTTTATTATCTAAATAATCATTAATTGTTATTGGCGACAAAATTTTTGATGAAATCTTATGTTTAAAAAGATTCTGATTGAGTTTAGTAATATACTTTGAAACACCACCAACTTTTTGATGTAAAAAAATACTACTTTCAAAGAGCACTTTTTTCATAATCTAAAATATAAGATTTTCAATTTTCTTTGATTTTTTAAATTTATAGTTTTTTAATAATCTGTTTATGTTGGCAATCAAATATGTTGTTATTTTGTTATTGTTAAATATGACCTTTTTATTATATTTTTTTCCAATAATTTTAGCGATATCTTTTAAAAAAATCCCTTTTCCACTTCCTAAATTCAAGATTCCTTTAAATCTCTTTTTGAGTAAAACAATAATAATTTCAGATATATCTTCTATAGATATAAAATCACGGTAATGATTGAGATTGTCTAAAGTTATTTTTTTTTTTGCCTTTTTTATTTTATATTTCAGATCAGGAACCAAATAATTTTTTTTTTGACTTTTGTTTGTTGTGCTAAATATTCTGCCTATACAATATTTTACATTAGTGTTTTTCAATTTCTTAATGATATATTCTTCAGCTAGTTTTTTAGTTTTACCGTAGTAAGAAATTGGATTTAGTTTATAATTTTCTGAAATTTTTTTTTTTGATGAATTATAAACATGTGATGTTGAGGCGAAAAAAAACCAATTTATCTTATGTTTGTAAATTTCGTTTACAATATATTTTGTTCCATTGAAATTCACTTTAAGAGCTTTTTTTTTGTTTTCATTTACTTTCTTTATAGGGACTATGGCTGCAAGATGGATAACAGCATCAAACCTATTTTTTTCGAACCACTCCCTAACATGGTGCCTAGATCTTATATCTCCCCTAAATTTTATAAATGAGCACTTATTTTGTTTAATTAACTCTTTTCCTAGACTGCCGGTTGATCCGGTTATACCTACTTTTAGTTTTTTCATTTTTCTTTTAAAATTTTGTTTAACATATAAAATAAATTATCAAAACAAAGAATAGTGAAAGTTAATAAATTAAAAAAACCATTTTTTTCTGTAATTACAGTTGTAAAAAATGATGAGAAAAATATAGATAAAACAATTAAAAGTATTCTTAATCAAAATTTTAAAAATTTTGAATATATTGTAATTGACGGAAATTCTGTTGATAGAACTTTACTAAAAATTAAAAAATACCAAAAAAATATAGACCATATTGTAAGTGAGAATGATAAAGGAATTTATTTTGCAATGAACAAGGGTGCTAAGCTTGCAAAAGGTAAGGTTGTAGTATTTATAAACTCTGGTGACATAATAAAAAAAAAGGCTTTAAGTATAATTCATAAAATATTCTTAAAAAATCATAATATCAGTTTTGTATTTGGAACTGTAATAAGAAACTATACAAAAAAAACAGTTTTAAAATATGGTTTTAGCAAAAAAAAATTAAACTACAATTTTGACTTTGCAACTACACACTCAGTAGGTTTTTATTTAAGAAGTGATATTTTTAAGAAATTGGGTTTCTTTAATACAAAATATAAGTGTTCGTCAGATTACGATCTTTATTACAAATTAATTATAACTCACAAAAAATCAGGTGCGCATACAAAAAAAAATGAAATTATTGGAGAAGTCGCTCAAGGAGGATACTCAAGTAAAGTATCTTTTATCGATCATTTATTTGAAGAATTTAAGATAAGACTTGATAATAATCAAAATTTATTTTTTATTTTGATAATTTTTATTAATGCGTTAATGAAACATTTATTTAAAAAAGTCTTCTAAATTATAATACTAAATAATTTTGAGTATTTTTTTCCTATTTTAAAAGCTTTTTCCATTCCTCTGAATAAAGCTCTTTGTATTCAGATAATTTTTTGATTTTATTTTCATCAAAATCAAATACATCTAAATTCTCCAGATATCTTTTTTCTTTTAAAATATTTTCATACTTTTTGTTACCGTTCTGATCGAGAGCCTCTCTAGCTTTAGAGGGATATTTAACAATATATTTTATTTTGTTAGAAAAAAATGTTTTAAATTCATTTTTAACAAAAAATGCATTTATCCCTCGTGAGCTTGTTCCTAGAAAGAAATATTGTTTTTTTTCCAAAAGAGAGACAATAGCGTTAATTGATGAACCAAAATATAAATTGGAATAATGTTTATCTTTCTTAATAAAATTTTTATCGTATGGAACTGATAATTTAAATTTATCTCCAAAAATAGAATTAAATTCGCAAACTATAATAGATGGAGATAGGTCTTCAATTTCATCTAAAATCCAATAATCATTCCCATCAATATCAATACTAAGTAATCCAATATTTTTTTCTTGAATATGATCTTTTATTAATTGATTTATATTTTCTTTATCAACAAATGCATGAACTGCCTTTAAATCATTCTGCCAATATATTTGTTGTGACTTAATTTTAAGAATATCTTTTTTAGATCCCTCAAAAATATACCCTTTCCAATTTCTTGATTTTAGTAGAAATCTTGTATTGGATTCCCAATAATCTTGCGTACCAATTTCTAAAAATATTTTTTCAATATTCGGAATCTTGTTAATTATCCAATCAATTATACCATCTTCACCAAATTGAGAAAACGCAGAAAATTCAACATCTTTCAAAGTTTCGATATCATCCTTTTTCTCATTTGCATTTGCAATTATTTTTCCTTGTAAAAATAGATTTTTTTCGGAAAAATTTGGTTTTCGAAGAATATATTTATTTAAAACAACCAATAATATAATTCTAATATTTTTAATTAATTTTTTCATTAATCGTATTATTCTTTACTTCTAAAATTCTACTACAGTATTTTAAAGAACTTTGTCTATGAGAAATGGATATAATTGTTTTTTGATAGGTGTTGTTAAATAATTTTTTAATAATTAAATCTTCAGTTTTCTCATCCAATGAACTGGTAGCTTCATCTAATATCAATATTGATGGATCTTTATACAAAGCGCGTATAATGCCAAGTCTTTGTCTTTGTCCCCCAGATAATTTTGCACCACTTTCACCAGCTAATTCATGAATTGTATTTGGTAAACTATAAACATGGTCATATAAGCTTACTTGTTTTAGTAATTTATCTATTTTATTTATATCAATTTTTTTAAGATCATCTTCTAAAGCAATATTGAATAATATGCTTTCGTCTATTATTGAAACATTTTGAGGAACATAACCAATATTTTTTTGCCATGCTTTTTCCTCTTTAATTAAATCTTTACCATTGATATTGATTTTACCACCATTTGGATGAAGCAAACCACATAATAAATTTATAAAAGTTGATTTGCCTGACCCCGTTTGACCAATGATACCTATCTTATCTCCATTGTGAATATCAATATTAATGTCGCTTAAATTCTTTTCGTAACTATTAGGATATTTAAAATTTACATCAGAAAAGGATAGTTTATTAAATTCAAGATCTTTTTTCATGTCATTATCTTGATCTCTGTTTTCACTAGAAATATTTATTTCATTATCTAGATTTGATAACTCTTTATAAATTACATCTACAACTGCATAATTAAATCTTATTGATTGTATTGCTTGAACTATTTTTGAGACAGCGGGTAATAATCTTATAGCGGCATAAAAGAACACTCCAACAATTACAAAAATTTCAGTTATTTTTTTACCTTTACTTAATAAAAACATAACCAAAGTTACGAATGTTATCATTCCAATTAACTCAAGAATTAATCTTGGCATTTGTGTGGTGGTATCTTTGTTGATCCCAACCTTAGCATTTTCTTTATTATGAACATCAAATTTTTGTAAAAACATTTTTTCCATACCATTTATAATTACTTCTCGTATGCTAGTAAAACCTTGTTGCAACTGTTTAAAAACTTCTCCAGAGTGATATTGTCTTTTTTCACCCCAAAATTTTAATCTTTTATTGGTTCTTAAAAGAAGCACATAACCTATTAATGAGAAGAAACTTATTGTTAATAAAGAGGCCCCTGGTTCATAAATTATTAAAAGGACACATATTGACAAAAAAATTATTATTTCTGAAGCTACTCTGATAAGTGGAAAAATTACACCAAATGAAAATAAATTTCCCTCACTTATAATATTTCTAATTAATTGTGCGGAGTTATTTTGGATGTGAAACAAGTAATTTTTATAAAGATAATTCCTAAAAAATTTTTTTGCCATTTTGGCGTATAATTTATGACTAAAATTAAATTGTTTTAAAATTAAATATCTTAATAACAAAAATTTTAGAAAGTAAACAAACCCAAGTATAACTAATATCGCTATTAGGACATCTTTTTTTGGTTTACCACTTAAAAAAAACAAATATTTTGTATACTGTTCAGAATCACTTCCAACAAATATTTGAAGAATTGGAATAATCAATCCAATCCCTAATAATTCTAGAACTGCACTTAATATTGTAAGTATGAATATTAAAATTATTTGGTTGTAATCTTTTGTCTCTAAAGGATAAAAAACTTTTGTGAAAAAATTATTCAATTTTGTTTGAATTTTAGTTAATTAGTTAATAGTATTAAATACACTAAAAAATGTGTTTTTTATATGACAAATTAGTATCTTATAAGTATAAAGCTTTAATTAATGAATAAATCTTGGAAAACAATTAAGCCAAAAGATTATAAAAATATAAATCATTGTATCAAAAGCCTTAAAAGGAAAAAATACAACGTAAGTGTTTGGATTGAAAATATTATTAAGAATAAAAAAAATAAAATTTCTATTACAAAAAAAACAGTAAAGCTTTATAGAATAAGAGTATCCTCTTTAGGGTTTAATAAACCAGTAGAATTAAAAAAAATTTATAAAAAATTTAAAAAAAAAGGTTTTTTATGTGTACCTCCAGATATAGCTATAAGAACAAGATTTTTTTATAATGAACAGAAAACTGGTGAATGGTTAAGATTTGCTACTCCAATGAAATCAATGATTGATAGTGATAATGTTCCACATCTACCAAAGTTAGGTAAGGCTCTAGGAGAATATTTTATAGAGACTTATTGGTCTTATCCCGGGGCAATTTTTCATCCTCATAATGAATTTGTAGTCATGAAAAATGTTATTTAAAGAACTTAAGATTAATAAAATTAGATTAAAGAATAGAATAGTGGTTTCTCCTATGTGCCAATATTCAGCAATTAATGGTTGTCCATCTGAATGGCATTATGAACATCTTACAAAACTTGCAAATTCTGGAGCTGGAATGTTGATGATCGAGTCAACTGCTGTAAATAAATCTGGAAAAATTAGTCATGCCGATTTATGTCTAAGCAATGAAAAACAAGAAATAAAATTTAAGAAACTTATAAAACATATAAATAAAATAAGTAAAATTCCTCTTGGAATTCAAATATCTCATTCTGGAAGAAAAGGGTCAGCATTTGTACCTTGGGTTAAATCTAATACCTCTTTAAATAAAAAAAATAGATGTTGGAAAACATTTGCACCATCAGCAATTAAAAGAGATAAAAAATGGCCAATTCCTAAAAGTTTAAGCAAGAGTCAAATTTTGAAAATAATTGATGATTTCATAGATACAGCTAGACGGGCTAATAGAGTTGGTTTTGAATGTCTCGAAATACATATGGCTCATGGATACCTTTTGCATCAATTTTTATCACCAGTTTCTAATATAAGGGTGGATGAATTTGGTAAGGATTTTTTAGGAAGATTAAATCTGCCCTTAAAAATTGCAAAAAAAATTCGAAAAATTTGGCCAAAAAATAAGATTCTTGGAGCAAGAATTACAGCAACTGATCATCTAAAAGAAGGTATTAACATAAAAGAGTCAACTTTATTAGTTAAGCAATTAGAAAAAATTGGATTTGACTATGTTTGCGTTTCGAGTGGTGGAATATTACCTGTTACAAACATGAAATTCAAAAAGGCTTTTAGAGCTAATTTAAGTAAAAAAATAAAAAAGAAAACTTCAATTTTAATCAGAACATCGGGGCAGATAGATGACATACAAACAGCAAATAATTTATTAATGAGGAAAAATGTAGATTTTATTGCTGTTGCAAGAAAATTTATTAAAGATCCAACATGGATTTATAAAGCCTCAAAACTTAAAAATTTAAGAAATTATATACCTAAACCTTACTTAAGATGTTTTTGAGATGATCGAAAAAACAATGGGACTAATCGTTGCGTTAGATGATTACTCTGGATTTGCCAAACAAAATGAAGTCATTTTCAAGGAATTGTCACTTAATTTTAAGAATGTATATATTGTTAATTTGATAAATCTTAAGTTTGGAAAGAAAAAAAAATTCATAAAAACTACGGATAATTTACCAAAAAACTTTATTTGTAAAGATATTGAAAATTCAAGCGATTTCAAAAAATTTTTTAAAGATAAAAATTTTATCGGAATTCAATATTTAGATAAAACTCCAGAATTTTTTAGAATTTTTTATTTATTAAAAAAATTTAATATAAAAAATATTATGATTATGAATTTAGGTAATTTTGGAAATAAACAAACAATTGATTGGAATTTTAAGTATATGTTTTCAGCATATAAACATTACTATACGAAAGGATTTTATTATTTATTTCGTATTTTAACAATTCTAAATATATTTCCTAAAATAGACCTTTTATTTGAGAGTAATACAGAAATAATTCATGCATTAAACAATGGAATTAGTAGAAAATTTGAGAAAATTTTCCCTTATTTCAAAATTTCTTATTTTAGAAAGATTGAGACAGTTAATAGTATATTTTATGATCATTTTCAAAACCATAAAGAATTACCTAAAATTAACACACAAAAACAGATACTTTATGTAGACACTCCTATAAATCATCCTGATAGAATATTAAGAGAAGGTAATTTAAAAAAAGAATATTTTGTAGGTTTTTATAGGAACCTAAATATTTTTTTAGAAAATTTATCTAAAGAATTTGGAATGAAGATAGTCATTTGTCTTCACCCTTCAAATAAAGTTGATCAAAATTATTTTAGTAATTTTGAAATTTCAGAAAAAAAAACTATAGACATGATTCCTGAGAGTGAAATAATTGTTTTTTCTATCTCAAGCGCCATCCTAAATGCAGTTATGTATAAAAAAAAAATTATTAATATACGATCAAAATATATGGGAGATTATCTCAATAATTTTAATAAAAAATATGTAAATTCTCTTGATCTTTTTTCAGTTAATATTGACGAAAAATTTGAAATAAATAAGGATGATTGTATAAAAAAATTAAGTTCTACTGTAAAAAATTTTGATACATTTATAAAAAAAAGATTAGGTCCGGATGGTAATAAGCTTTCTAAAGAAAAAATTGTGGAAAAAATTAAAGAGAATTTTTTTTAATTTACTTTCCAGCAGTCCATCCACCATCAACCTTGATTGATGTTCCAGTGATGTTTTTACAAGATTTTGTTGTTAAGAAGTAACATATCTCAGCTATATCCTCTTTTTGAGTAAATTGTCTTAAAGGGATTTTATTTTTTATTAGATTTAATCTTTTTTTTGTTTTTAGTAACTCACTATTACTAACTATTGTTTTGGTGGGGGCAATTGAATTTATTTTAATACCATATTTAGACAAATCTAGAGCTGCTGATTTTGTAAAACCCTCAACTGCAAACTTAGATGAACAATAAGCGGTTCTATTAAAAGCACCTATATGTCCTAGTTGGGAGCTCAAATTAATAACTGAGCCTTTAATTCTGTTTTTAATCATCTTATTTGTAAAAATTTGAGTTAAAAAAAAAGTTGATTTAAAATTTAAATCCATGATGTGATCTAAGTCTTTTTTCTTTACTTTTAAAAAATGATAATCATTTCTGGTAGCTGCATTGTTAATAATATTATGAACATAACTTACTTTTTGTGATAATCTTTTAATAAAATTATAATTTGCAAGATCTCCAGTGAATATTTTAACTTTATTAGCGTTAAATATCTTTGATAATTTTTTTTTTTGGAGATTATTTTTGACTAATAAGATTAAATTATGATCACTCTTATAGAATTTTTCTGCTATTGATAATCCTATTCCACTACCTGCTCCTGATATGAGTGTTATTTTCATTTATAACCTGCCAGCATATGTTTTAACCCAAGCATTTGCATGATTTTTTCCTAAAACAGTTCCTTCAGCATTACATAATGTACATGGGCTGTCTATTCTTTTTCCATTAATAAGATTTTTCCGAAATTTTTCCATAATTTTTCCAGACCAAATATCAAATACGTGTTCTTGCATCATATTTCCCATAGTAACTCTTCTTTGCCAATCTTGTGGACATAAAAAAACATCTCCATTCCAGTCTATCAAAAATTGATACGAAGGATAAAAACACTTTTTATATTTTCCAACTTTTTCTTGATCTCCAATATTGATAGTACCTGTTCTGTTAGTAAGTTTTAACCCATAGTCTTTTTTTTCATCATACCATCTGTCTCTTAAAATAACAAAATCTTTGGGAACGCCTGACTCTTTTATAATTTTATTAAATTTTTCTATTTGATGACTTCCATCATACATACTTATTAAAAGTTTATTTACATTGTTTTGATATAATTCTTTAATTTTTTTTGGACTTAATGTATCACCATTTGTTACAACCTCGACAAATGAGACTTCAGATAATTTTTTACAAATTATATTTATGTCCTTATGCAGCATTGGTTCGCCATATCCACATAATACAACAGAACCTTTATATTTGATTTCTTCTAATTCATTAGCAAGCTTATTAATAAGATTCATTTGCATTTTTTGATAAGTATCAGGTGCTATTTTTGGATCTGATTTAGGGCAAAATGAACAGGTTCTATTACAAACATCAATTATACTAAGCTCTATCCAACTTGGTATAGGTTTATCTTTATAATAACTTAATACGTCATCTACAATGACTGTCCTTCTCTTAAGATTTATTTCAATAGTTTTGAATAAAGGTTTTGTCCTAGTTTTATTTTCCTCAACTACTGTATCAAAGGCCTCGATATTATGTCCAATACCAAATTTTCTGATATCTTTTTTTAGTTTTGGATCTGCTTCAATTATTTTGTGGTTCTCATTAACCAACTCATCATACTCTAACATTTTCTTTTTAAGAAAATTTATTGTTAGTTTTGCTTTCTTAGAAACTCCTTTTGGTGTTAAAAGATATAGATAATTCATTTTTTTTTCATTTCTTTTAAAATTTTTAATCTTAACCAAACCTTTATTTTGCAAATTTTTAAGACAGTAATTTAATTTTCCCAAACTAAAGCCTAGTATTTTTGATAACTCTCTTTGAGTAGAACTTGGTTTTCGATAAATTTTTGTTAAAATATCAAGTTCATCTTTTTTATCATTTTCATTCATATCTATCTACTATTTGTTCAATTATTGAACGTTAAGAACACTTTTACATTACATCTGGATGTAACTCAAGTCTTGAGGCATTATCTAAAATGAAACTTCTATTTTTAAGGTAATATTCTTTGTCATTTTTGAGGAAATTCAACAACAATTCTCCAATAATTGTATTTTTGTCTTTATTTAAATGTTTAATGAAATATTCATAAAATTTAAGTTTTGTAAAATTTTTATATCCAATTTTATTTGTTACTTCATTAAAATCATCAAGTAACCAGTCACTTTTCCTTACCAGGTTATGCATCAAGTAAAATTCTTTTATATTACTTTTGTCATAATTAATTTTATATTTATCAAAATTTAAAATCATATTTTCATATTCCTCTACATTTCTTGCATGTAAGTTAAAGTCATATAATATATGAGGGTTATCAGTTGTAGCATTGATTACAGGTATCCCAAAATAGGCATATTCCCAACTAATAGTTCCATAAACTGTCAAAACACAGTCAATACCCTCTCTAACAATTTGAAAATGGGAAGTGTCTGAAGGGATAACTTTAAATTGTGGGCAGTCTTTAGCAAAATCTCTTAAGAGTTTATCTGTTTTCGCAAACCAATCACGGTGAGATTTAATATACCATTCATAATCTAACTTTTTAGAAATATCTTTTAAAAATTGAAACCATTCATAAAAATCAGGAAATATATCGTTAGA
>CESP01036600.1_pt1 | contig 12824 bp, 10 predicted proteins | sample 531211 | NCBI WGS metagenome assembly CESP01 (sample SAMEA2622074, study PRJEB7988) | marine metagenome | biome: marine biome (ENVO:00000447); feature: surface water layer (ENVO:00002042); material: "saline water (ENVO:00002010), including plankton (ENVO:xxxxxxxx)" | depth 5 m | reverse complement strand
TTACTAAAAAGAGATAACAAGAGCAATAAAATTATTGGTGATATATCTAGTCCACCAAAGTTAGGCAGAAAATTTCTTATGGGATTTAGGAGAGGGTCGGTAAGTTTTTTTGTTCCATAATATATCGCTATTACAATACGATTATTAGTATTGAAAATATTCATTGATAATAGCCAACTAAATAAGACATTGATAATTAGGATCCATGAATATATACCTATAATTTGGTTAATGAGAATAAAAAGCGAATTCATAAATTTTACTTTGTAAGATGATTGTCGATAAAAGTGTCTAACCACATATTTATTTTTTTAGCATGTTTTTGCCTTAAATTCATCTGATGATATCTCTCTTGCGCGCCTTTTTCCTTTGTCATATAGCCCGCATAATGCAACCACATGGTATGCATTTTTAAATTTACCTCAGGGTGGAACTGTATTCCGAATGCTTTTCCATATCGAAATGCATTTTCACTAAACATTTCTCCTTTTGCAATAATTTCGCAGCTATTTGGTACTCGAAATCCTTCACGATGCCATTGGAAAAAAGTCTTTTGATGCTTGAAAATCTTGTGACCAATTCCTTCAGGTTTTAAATCATAAAAGCCTACTTCTATAGAGTGATCCTTTGAACGTTTTACTTCACCTCCAAGATTTTTGGCAAGCATTTGTGCTCCAAGGCAGATCCCTAAAAAAGGCTTATTGTCCTTAAGAACATTAGAAATCCAATCTATTTCGTATTTAATGTAGTCAGTCTCATCATTTGCACTTGGTGGACCTCCATAGATGACGGCAAGATCATAATCCTTCATTGTGCTTGGCAATTTTTCACCAAAAACTGGTCTTCTAACGTCTAACTTGTAACCTCTTTCTCGAAGTTTAAGGCCCACATCACCTGTGCTTGATCTTTTTTGGTGAACGACCATCAATGCAACTTTATCTTTCATTAAGCTGATAAATTTACATTGCACTCAAACCGCCATCTAAGACGATCTCAGTTCCTGTCATGAATTTTGACTCATCAGAGGCAAGGTACAATATAGCAAAAGCAACATCTTCTGGCTCACCAATACGGTTTATGGGAATTTGTCTTGCTAACTTGCGCACTGCCTCATCTTCTCCGAAAGCTTGTTTCAATGGATCTAATATTGGTGTGTTTACAAATGCAGGATGAACAGAATTGCATCTCACGTTATAGCCTTTTTTCGCGCAATAAAGGGCTACTGACTTTGTAAGATGTCTTACACCAGCTTTTGAAGAATTGTAAGCAGCTGTATTCCAACCTGCAACAATACCTGAAATAGAAGAGATATTAATTATCGATCCAGAGTCTTGTTTGGCCATAAGGGGAATAGCATATTTGCATCCTAGGAAAACACTATCTAAATTAACTTGATGAACTTTTTTCCAAACTTCAAAGTCAGTTGACACGATATCAGCACCAAGACTTATACCCGCACTATTGACAAGAATATTTATGCTTGAGTGCTCTAGTTCTATTTGATCAATTACTTCTTTCCATGAATCCTCTGATGCAACATCATGGTGATAAGTAGAGAACTGAGATGCAGAAAAAGAATTTAGCCTATCTCCTAATGTGTCTAAAACGTTTTGATTAATATCAGTTAAAATTACTTTTGCCCCTTCTTCTAGAAGTTTTTTAGCAGCTGAGAAGCCAAGTCCAGACGCTGCACCCGTAATCACAGCGACTTTACCATTAACTCTCATCTTAATTAATACTTACTTCAATATATGAATCTTGAGAATTATTACGTTTTGATACAAAATTTTCATAACACTCAAGCATACTATGTTTTCTAATTCCATTTTCACCAGCTATTAGAAACTCATCAGTTCCGAGAGGAATTATGGAAGTATTGCTTAATCTATCTGATCTAACACATGTTTCGATATTTTTTTTTCTTACTAAATCAACAATTGAGACAACGCCGCCATTTCCACTTAGTGCAATTCGCCCATCATTAAGAACAACTGCACTTGTTAAGCTATTTTTAGTACCAATGTTTAAATCCTCAAAAACGAAAACTTTACAATCTCCCTCAAAGTATCCTGACTCATAGCAAGCAATCTGTGTTGGTTTGTCACTTGGTAATTTATCATTTAGACCATAAAGAGTTGTAAGCGTGATATTTCCTGACATGCCGAACAAAAGTGATTGACCTTCGTCAACCTTTACACCAGACCAATAGGATCCCATATATCCTGTTTCAATTACAAGCCAATTTAATCCTCTATCATCGGATATATAATATTTACCCAGCTCCCCAACTGCATATCCTTCATCTTTAGCTGATTTTCTCCAGGCTTGGTTATCTCCATACACATAATTTAAATGAGGCTGAAACTCATCGTCGTCCATAAACAGATAACCCCAGTTCTTACCACCATCTGAAGTTCTTAGTGAAAGTGCAAATGCTCCAATTGCTATCCCTTCATTCTCGTCATACATGTGTATCGATAAAATTGGTGCATCAAAATCAATATCTTCATACTGTTTATTCCAAGACACTCCTCCATCGTTAGAATGAAGAATTGTGGCATCATGTCCTGATACCCAACATAAATCCCTCGTAACACAGCTTATGTCAGTCAATGTATTCTGATATGGCACACTATCGGCTTGTGTCCAATTTTCACCATCATCATCTGAATAAATAATTATCCCATGAACACCAACTGCGTATACACGGTCTCCAACTTTTTCCATTGATGTAATCAGAGACTTTGGAGCAAGATCGGAATTTGCGGCAAATCCAGTTCCATAATTAAATTCAATGTCAGCTAACGCTAGAGGTGTAAAGCAAAAAAATAGAAATAAAGATATAAATCGCAACATGATATACAAATAAATAAACCTGACTTAGAAAAGTATCTAAGTCAGGTTTTTAAATGAAAGATTGTATAAGGTAAAGTATTAATATTACCTTGCGTATCTTCTTAAGCCGTCAGGAGTAAAGAAGCTAGCAGGCTTTTCTTCACCATTATAAACGGTAGTAACGTTACTGATACCAGATCCTAACATGTTGTTTCCAGTGTAAGTTTTTGTTGCAAAATCAAATGTGTACTCACCCTGAAGATTACACTCATTAGACCCAGTTCCACCAATTCCAGTCATTATAGTGTTGAATTGGTGTCTTAACATATCGCCATTCTCGTCGTAAGCATCCATGATAGAAAGACCATAAAAATCGTCATCCATAATGTAGAATGTTCTTGATGCATATAAATGTCTTTGACCCGGTTTCAATTGACCATGAACAACATGAACATCTCTTTCTTCATATCTTACAAAGTCAGGATTTAGGTGAAATTGAGTATGTGTTGTTTCTAATGCATTAGCAGCTAAATCGTTATTGTTCATTGGAACTACCATTGTTTGTTTGCCCTCATAAGACCAGTCGTACTTGTCTTGAGCACCATTGAAACCACCATATTGATCAACAACAACGATACCGCCACCAGCAAGTAAAACAGTATCATATGTGACATCCGGCGCTCTTCTAACTCTTCGAGTTGCAGGATTATACTGCCAAGCTTTACGAGGTTGCATGTAACTGTCTATGAAGTCATGCACTAGAGTAGTTGTTCCAGCAGATCTTGGTGGCCCAAGGTTTTTCTGCATGAACATTGCATAGATGTTTTTGTCAGCGTACTGAGAAACAGTCTTAGGATTTCTTGGGAAAACAATATTTGTTTCTTGCTGACCTACAATGATTGAGCCGTCAGCCTGCACGTTTGCAGAGGTTGCCACACGGAAGATTGATGAAACTAAACTTGAGTTAAGTCTCATGTTCCACATGAAATGCTGTGCCTCTGTTGGATTCGGGAAAGGAATCTGACCAACATTTGGAAGCTCAAGACCTTCATTGTCATTTATCATTGTTCCATTTGATTGAGATATCGACGAAATGTGAGATGGTACTTCACAGTCGGCACCTGTATCATAAACATGCATTTTAAAAGTATCTGGATAAGCAGAGAACATTGTCAGCTGTCCAGGAGTTAATTTGTCAGTATATTGATTATAATTTGAGGCATCGATAGTGTAATTATGACCTCCTGCAACAACTGACGTAACTGATAATCCTAAAGCAGCTACCAGTGTTATTATAATTTTTTTTGTATTCATGATTTTTATTTTATCCTTTCCCTAAATTAAAATGCATGAGAGATACTCGCAGTCAGATAATCTCTGTCCTGAAATTTATTCTCTGAGTAACTTCCTAATTGATTTATATAGTCAAGTTTTACTTGAGTTCCTGAGCTTGAGAAAGTTGCACCTAAACTCATACTCATTACATCTTCAGTAAAACCTCCTATTGATGAAGGTCCATTACCAATCAAGTCATGATTGAAGCCTATAGATGGTGAGAATCCCCACTTTGAATTATTAAAGTTAGAATACTGCAATGATCCTCTTATTTTGTATGCTAATGAGAACTCATCAGCCTCAGATTCTGATTCGCAGTATCCATCCCCAAACAATCCGTTAGACTGACCTGATAGTACTTTACCAGTACCTGATGCATCCAAGCATCCGCCGCCATAAACATCATGACCGAATGATTGCATATTTGTTGCAACAAGACCCTGAGATGAGTCAATTCCTTCAACAAATACGGTTCCAACTTCTATGAGGAGCGATCCGCTGTCAGCACCAGCATTTTTTACGAATGGCTCGGATGCAGTATAAGATTTAACTCCTAGTAAGTCTGCAGTCCAAACGTCAAATTCTGCTGTACCGTCACATTCGACATAACCAGAATTTGTAGATGATGCTTTACCAGTAGTTGACGAGATATCACAGTTAGGAGTTGCAGACCATTTGTTTGTACCTACAACACCAGCAATCTGTGCTTTTATCGCAGCTGTTTGAGATCCATAAGTTATTAAACTTTGAACAGCTGTACCACCTTGAGAGTCAATTAGATTGTTAGTTAAATCACCTAGACTAATTTGCAATGGAAAATCAGGTCTAAATGCGATTTCAAGAGACGTGGCCCAAGAATTAATTCCTGTTGATAGTGATACACCATAGGTCTTGATATCTTCAGGATAGTATTGTTGGTATTTCGCACCGTTTGTGAAAGCTAAAGTACCCATTGCACCAATCGATGCTGCTTGAGCTGCTCCGTGGATAGCTGCACCACCTAGAGTGTTATAAGTGTCCCAAACTTTTCCCGGATCATGTACATAACTTTTGGTTCCATTAGTGCTTGCCCAATATCCATACGTAGGACCTAACGCTTTTGCGACAACACCAGCAATAGTTGAACCATAAGCAGTATTACCAAGCCACTGTTCGAAATTGGATGCCGTTCCACCACCAATTAGAAGGTCACTTCCGCCAGCAGCATAAAGAACATTCATTATACCATAGGCTGAAGTAGCATAACCGTCAGCTATAGCCAGATATCTAATTCTTGGCGCGTTACTGTGAGAGTTATTGAAATAAAAACCCCATTCTAAGCCAGAACCAATATCATCAGCATATCCAGATAAATTAATACCGTACTGACCGCTATCATCGGCTTCTGCCTGAGGAGCTTGTTTTATATTAACAAGAGCGTGTGAAGTACCTATTCCACCCCAATTATCATACATTGTTTTTAATGCACCACCTACTTGAGCGTTAGTACAAGCAACACCTGTTTTTTGACAACCAGGAGCGCCTACGAGAAGAGCCTTGCCTGCGCCTAGTCCACCCTCTACTAGTGCATCAAAATCTGCTGCACTAGCGCCAGCTCGAACAGCATGCAGTCCCGCATAAGCAGTTCCACCAACTGTAGCTGACATGTCATTATAGAAACCGTAAGCAGATGCGTTACCATCGTCTGTCGGAGTTCCGGTTCCATTTGTTTGTAGGCCTGTCCACAAACCAGTGTCACCACAACCGCCGCTGTGATCACCATAAGCCGAAGCAGAATTAGCACATACTGTTATGTCATGATAATTACCGCCGTAAGGTCTTGTAGTCAATTCCTTATGAAATGGTGAACTCAATACACCAGTTGAAGCTCCAGCACCAACTAGTTCACTTCCAAAGAATGAACCAGCCGCATCTAATTCAAGTTCTTTTTGTTCTAACTGATAATACAATTCTGCTGTTATACCATTATCAAGATAGCCTGTAATACCAATCATTGCCTGAGGTAACAAAGCATCTTTTAATTGGGTACCAGGAGATCTCAGTAGAGGGAGTGATACTGGATTTACTACATTTACACCAATAGGGAATAAAGCACTTGTTCCTTGACTTTGTACATAATTTCCGATTGTGATGTCCACATTATCAGAAATTGGAGCTGAGATGTAAGCATTACCAAGTTTGATTTGAGAATCAATTTCATCTTTTGCTTTATTTGTTAGAGCTTTAAATGCTGGAGTTGTAAAATCTAAAACTGGGTTATAAACACCAACACCTGATAAATTTAGAGACACACCATTTGCATTTCTACCTGTAAAACTAAATGACAGAGATTGACTAGCATCGAACAAATCACCTTCTCCAAAATTCAAACCGCCATCGTCAGTATTTGAGTTTCTTCTTTCAATTGCTTTAGTTGCAGTGTTTCCATATGTATCCACTTCTTTTTCATTACATCCACCATTTCCAGAATAGGCTTCGTAGCCTACATGGCTTGCAAAGTTTGGACGTGCTGACTTTTCAGAAGCAGTTAGCATTGAACCTGAAATTAATTTGCAATTGTTGTTACTTAGTCTGGTTGCAAAACCGGAAGTAACAGTTGTAGTTAGCTCACCCGTGAAACCACCTAGATTAACTTCTTGGGCGTTTGATGAACTGAAACTCAATGCTGCAAACAAAGTAGCAGACAAGAGTGACACGATTGATTTTTTTAACATTTAGTCTCCCCCTAAAATATAAAAATGCTTAGTAATTTGATAGTTACTAAATTCTAGCCATTGAACTTAAAAAAACAGCTTTAGTCAAGCAATTAAAAGAGTGAATTATTACTATGTTTGAGTATAAATATGAAAATATACATATATATATGTATCGTTACTTAAGTCATTATACTAATTGATGAAAATTGAAGGTATTTTGCATAGAAATTGCTCCTTTTCTATGTAAATTAAGTTTTATAAAGCTATATATCATTAACAATCAATTCGGTTAATTTGTCCTCATTCGGAGAGGATGGATATAAAACTTTAAAATTCTGCTTAATTGCTGGCTTTGCAATTCTCTCACTCAAACAATAAAACTTTAAACCGTTTATCTTGTTCATAGCTATGCTATGTTTTTTAATCAAACGTAAAAAGGTATCAAGCGAAAAACGTGAATAAAAAACTACTGCCGACAATCTCTCTTCATTAATTTTTGTAAGTAAATTTTGATCTAAACTTTTGATTGGAATTGTTTTATAGACTCTTGTAATTCTTATTTTGTAATCGAGGGCACGTAAATGCTTAATAAAATCTCTATTATAAATATTACTACATAGATATTGAAATCTTTCTGAATTCAATTTTTTATTTTTTAATTTTTTTATTAATTCTTCACTACTGTTTGCATTTATCAAAATATTTTTATAACCCAAATCAACAAGTTTTTTTGAAGTTGTTTTTCCAATGACTAAGAACCTTTGATTTTGTAGAATTTGTGAATGATTTTTTTTTAAAAATAAAATTGATCTTGGACTGGCAATAATGAATATACTTTTAGACTTTGAGATATTTTTTTCCAAAAATGTAAATTTTGTAAGTGGAAAAGCAATTGATTTTAATTTTTTTTTGCTTAAAGCACTCTGAAGTAAAGACGTATCTTTTTTATGGCGTGTAATTAAAATCATTTTCTAAAGTATCTAGACTATTAATTATTTTTTTTCCTAATTTATCTAAAGCAATGTTTCCAAGTCTTATTCCTATGTTGGTATAACTTTTTTTATTTTCTAATAAAAACTCATCAAAAATTAGGTCACCATTATGAGAAAATATTTGGGATTTTAATTTTATTTGATCATTTTCTATTGTTGCTAATACACTCACTGGACTATTACAATTAGCATTTATAGTTTGTAAAAAGCTTCTTTCAGCATAATAATTTATTTGAGAAACTTCATTATTGATTTTGCTAAAACATTTTTTGAATTCTGAATTTTTCTTAGATTGAATACCAACTAATCCTTGACCAGCAGCGGGTAAAAAATATTTTTGATCGAGGATTTCTGTTATATGACTTTCCATGTGCAGTCGCTTAACTCCTGCATAAGCTAATATTATTGCGTCGTACTCTTTGTTTCTTAATTTCTTGATTCTTGTATCAACATTTCCTCTTAAAAGTTTTATATTTAAGTCCTTTCTATAATGCAAAATTTGTGATCTTCGTCTAATAGAACTAGTTCCAATGATAGACCCACTATCTAAGTCTTCAAAACTTTTTCCTGAATTGGAAATCAGTACATCAGAATTATCTAGCCTTTTCATAAAGCAAAAAATTTCCAATTCTTGATGATTGTTAGCTGGAATATCCTTCATCGAATGAACACCGATGTCAATTTCACCATTTAATATGTTTTCTTCTATCTCTTTAATAAAAAGACCTTTTCCTCCAATTCTATCAAGGCGTTCATTTTTATGTATATCACCTGAAGTTTTTATAAATTTAAGTTCAAAAGTATTTTTACTAATATATTCAATACTTTTTTCAGCTAGTAATACAAATTCATTAGTTTGGGCTTTTGAAAGCTTGCTGTCTCTTATTCCTATGACAATTTTATCCTTAAAATTCATATGACTGTATTTTACTAATATGTTTGATAGAATGCCATAAACAATAACATTTAATGAATGAAATATATTTTATATTTATTCATAGTTATTATTATTAAAAATTTATGAAAATAATTAGAGTTCTAGGTATAGAAACAAGCTGTGATGAGACATCAGTATCTGTAGTTCAAAAATCATCAGACGGTAACATCAAAATTTTATCCAACATCGTCCGAGGTCAACTTGACGTTCATAAGGATTTTGGTGGAGTAGTTCCAGAACTAGCTGCCAGAGCTCACTCTGAAATAATTGACAAGATAACCTTAATTGCAATCAGACAGGCTAAAATTAAATTCAAAGATTTAAATGCGATTGCCGCAACAGCTGGCCCAGGATTATTAGGTGGTCTCATAGTTGGAACTGTTTTTGCAAAAACAATGGCTTCTGCACTAAAAGTTCCTTTTATTGCAGTCAATCACCTTGAGGGACACGCACTTTCTATTTTATTAGAACATAAAATTGGATTCCCGTATTTGCTTTTGTTAGTTTCAGGAGGACACACTGAATTTACAGTTATCAAAAAATTTAATAGTTATAAAAGAATTGGAACTACTCTTGACGATGCTTTAGGTGAAGCGTTTGATAAAACAGCAAGGCTTCTTAATCTTGGTTACCCAGGTGGTCCATTAATTGAAAAATGTGCCACAAGAGGTGATCCAAATAAGTACAAATTTCCATTACCATTAATTCACGAAAACAACTCAGATTTCTCGTTCTCAGGATTAAAGTCATCAGTCGCTCAAAATATTTTAAACAAAAAAATCACTGAAAAATTTAAATGTGATATTTCAGCTTCATTTCAAAAAACAATAGTTGAAATACTCCTAAAGAAAACACAGCACGCAATAAATACCTTTAACAATGAAACCAAAAATAAAAAAACTGTAAACGTTGTTGTTGCTGGGGGAGTTGCAGCTAATCAGTTTATCAGAGGCTCTCTCGAAAATCTTGAAAAGGATATTAACTGTAAATTTCATTTCCCTTCACAGAAATTATGTACTGATAATGGAGCGATGATTGCTTATGCAGGTATTGAAAGATACGAAAGAGATCTCTCTAATAAATTAAATTTTAAACCTAGACCTAGGTGGCCTCTCGACAAGAAGGCTATTTTCATGAAAGGCAAAAGAATAAATGCCTAAAATAAAACATAATGTCTCAGTGTTGGGTTCGGGCGCGTGGGGTACCGCATTGGCACAACTTATTTCAAAAAACAATAGCGTTCTAATGTGGGTTAAAGAAAAAACAGTTAAACTCGATATTAATCAAAACCATCTGAATAAAAAATATCTTCCAGGAATTAAATTAAGTAAAAAAATTAAAGGCACCAATAATCTTGAAGATTTAAAACATTCAGAAATCATATTTCTTACAGTTCCCGTTCAGTATATGTCATCAGTTTTAAAAAAAATAAAAAAGATTGTTAAAAACAATGTTATTTTTGTTTGTTGTTCAAAAGGTATTGAAATGAACAATTTAAGATTACCAAGTCAAATTGTTGCATCACATTTTCCAAATTATCACATCGCTGTTTTGTCTGGGCCAAATTTTGCAGAGGAAATTTCAAAAAATATGCCTGCGGCAACTTTAATTGCTTCAGGTAAAATTAATACATCAAAAAAAATTGCCTCTATAGTTCAAACTAAACTTTTCAGACCATATATTTCCGATGATGTCATAGGATCTCAAGTTGCAGGAGCTACTAAAAATGTTTACGCGATTGCATGTGGCATTGTTGAGGGAAAAAAATTTGGTAAAAATGCAGTTGCTTCAATAATCTCAAGAAGCTTTGCAGAAATATCGAGGCTGAACAAATCTATGAAAGCCAAAACAGAAACGTTATCTGGCTTGTCAGGTATGGGTGATCTAGTTTTGACTTGCTCCTCAAAAAAATCAAGAAATTTTAAACTTGGTTTAGATCTTGCAAGTGGAATGTCTTTAAATTCAATAATTAAAAAAAATTCATCTATTGCTGAGGGAGTCTTTACTGCAAGAGCTTTAAAACAAATAACTCTTAAAAAGAAACTAAGCTTACCAATTGCAGAAACGGTTTATCAAATTTTATATCGTAAAAAAAATATTGATCATGCAATTGAAGAACTTTTAAATAGACCAATAGGAAGAGAGTGAAATTATGAATTATTGGCTGATGAAATCAGAACCAGAAACATGGTCTTGGGAACAACAAGTAAAAGCTGGTACCAAGGGTGAAGGTTGGGATGGTGTAAGAAATTACCAAGCGTCAAATAATATGAAAAAAATGAAAAAGGGTGACCAATGTTTTTTCTATCATTCAGTAAAAGAACGTGATGTTGTCGGCATTGTAAAAGTTGTGAAAGAATACCACCCCGATCCAACGGATAAGTCTAAACGCTTTGGAATGGTAAGAGTAAGTGCTGTTAAACCTGTAAAGAAAAGAGTTAATCTTGATCAAATTAAGAATGATAAGAGACTTCAACACCTCGCTTTGGTCAAACAATCGAGATTATCTGTAATGCCAATCGATAAAAAGTCGTGGACTATTATTTGCAATCTAGGCGGTATCAAATAAGATATTTAGTCTATGAGCAATAATGAAAAATTTGAAGTAAGTGCTGACTGGTCTTATAGCGCACAGATTAATCAAGAAAGATATAATGAATGGTACGATAAATCATTCAATAACAACGAAGATTTTTGGAAAGAACACGGCAAGAGAATTGAATGGGTAAAGCCGTATACAAAAGTGAAAGATGTTTCATTCAACAGAGATAACTTTTCAATCAAATGGTATGAGAACGGCAGTCTTAACGCATCAGCAAATTGCATCGATCGACACTTAAAAGATAAAGGTGATCAAACAGCTATCATTTGGGAAGGTGACGATCCAAAAGACTCTAAACATATTTCTTATAATGAACTTCATAAAGAAGTATCGAAATTAGCTAACGGCATGAAATCACTCGGCGTAAAAAAAGGTGACCGTGTAACAATCTATATGCCGATGATACCTGAAGCAGCTTATGCTATGCTTGCTTGCGCTCGTATTGGTGCCATTCACTCTGTGGTCTTTGGTGGTTTTTCACCTGACTCTCTTGCGGGTCGCATCAGTGACTGTAAATCAGATATTGTCATTACTGCTGATGAAGGTTTAAGAGGAGGTAAACCAATCCCATTGAAGAAGAATACAGACGATGCTATCAACATCTCTGGCGGTGTGAGACATTGTATCGTTGTTAAGCGAACAGGCGGCACAATCAATTGGGATGAAGATCGTGATGTTTGGTATCATGAATTATTAAGTGATGCATCAGATAACTGTCCACCTGAAGAAATGAATGCGGAAGATCCATTATTCATTCTATATACTTCAGGTTCGACGGGTAAACCAAAGGGTGTCATGCATACTACCGGTGGTTACATGGTTTATGCTTCGATGACACACGAATATGTATTTGATTATAAACCAGGCGATGTTTATTGGTGCACGGCTGATGTTGGTTGGGTAACAGGACACAGTTATATAGTATATGGGCCACTTGCAAACGGTGCAATTACTGTAATGTTTGAGGGGGTGCCTAATTATCCGAGCGCATCACGTTTTTGGGAAGTAGTTGATAAACACAAAGTAAATATTTTCTACACAGCACCTACCGCTATTAGGGCTTTGATGCGTGAGGGTGAAGATCCAGTGACTAAGACAAGTAGGTCCTCACTAAAATTGCTCGGTACCGTAGGTGAACCCATCAACCCAGAAGCATGGATGTGGTATTATAATGTCGTTGGTGAAAAAAAATGTCCTATTGTCGATACCTGGTGGCAAACAGAAACTGGGGGTATTTTAATAACACCTCTACCTGGCGCTATTGCTCAAAAACCAGGATCAGCAACTAAACCTTTCTTTGGTATTCAGCCAGAGATTATGGATGCAGACGGGAACATATTAGAAGGCGCGTGTGAAGGATCATTGTGTCTGGCAGACTCCTGGCCAGGACAAATGAGAACGGTATACGGAGATCATAAAAGATTTAT
>CESP01075983.1_pt1 | contig 12828 bp, 11 predicted proteins | sample 531211 | NCBI WGS metagenome assembly CESP01 (sample SAMEA2622074, study PRJEB7988) | marine metagenome | biome: marine biome (ENVO:00000447); feature: surface water layer (ENVO:00002042); material: "saline water (ENVO:00002010), including plankton (ENVO:xxxxxxxx)" | depth 5 m | reverse complement strand
ATTGTTGCTGGATATAGTTATTGGTTTCTCGCCGACGCGCAATGGAATCTTGGCGAAAAAACTGAAGCAATAATAACTTACAAAAAGGCAATGGGCGTTGCGCCAAGTATTAGAGGCATTATGGCGTCGACAGCTGCTGAGAGGTGCAGAGAAACCGGGGATGTAGAATGTGCAACAATTATATATAGCGAAGCATTAAAGTACCAACATACTCATGTACCAGAATTTATACATCAACCAATAACAAATAGTCATGTGCCAGAGTTGGAGCGAATAAATCCCCAAAATGGTGAACTTCAAAACTTCGATACATCAAATATGTCTAAATTTCTGGGATGTAATTGCAGTATATGGAAAATACGTGGTCAATATTATTGTATACCTAATCAACTTGGAATTCCGGCCGGAGTTACCATTACAACTTCAGGTCTTTCAAAGAGTGGCTTTAAGAAGATGTTGGAGGAATTTTTGGTTTCAAATAATATTATCTCCAGGATATGCTTATTGGTTTTTGGTAAGATATTCCGAGGGATGGTTATACGGGGATTGCGCAGAAAAATTCGCTCAGCCAAAAATATAATAGAATTCGAAAATCCTAATCACGAAATGCTCAAAGGCCTAATAAATCCAACACAAGATGGATTATATGATAAGCTAGGATTATTTTATGTGGTTTATAGGGGTAACAACGGCGATTTCTTTGCTATTCCAATTAGGATGGAACCATTCTCTCCAGAAGAACTCCTTCCATCTGCATTGTCGCAATCATCTGAAAGCTGGCGATTTCATCTCGGAAATTTACTTAATACATTTCCAAGCCTTTATCGATATGGATATCCTGTTCTTAAAATTGTTCTACCAGGAGTGAAGAGACGGTTCGAAAGAAGTCGCATCAGAGATGCGGAAAGCTTCGATTCATTAGTAAAAAAGGTTCACGAACTCTAGCGGGTGTTGTATTAATGCAATTTGAAATACATACTGCGACTTGGGGTAAGTGGCATACCGATTTGTTCTTATCAGTAGCTCTACCAACTCTATTAGCTAGTCACAATCTCCCGGCACTCTCAAACAATCACAAAGTAGTTTACCGAATTTACACTACACCAAAGTGGAAAGACTATTTGATTTCCTCATCTATAATGAAACGGCTAAAGACTTTAGTAGAAGTTGAATATGTATTGTGCCGTAACGATGAAAATTATAAAGCATTAAACCACATGGATATTTGGCATGATGCGGCAAATCACGCAAAGACATCAAAATCAATCTTCGTTGTTGTACCACCTGATACGATTTGGCCCAATTGCGTTTTTGAAAACTCATTAAACGCATTAAATCGTGCAGGGACAAAATGTGTAGCTGTTCCCTATATGCTTACAGTTTCTGAGACTAGCGTTCCTGCGCTTCTGGAAAAAGAGGAATCTTCTTTCCAAAAGGAAATAATAGATATCAGCGCCCGTGACCTAATGCAGTTAGTCATTGATCATTTTCACCCCCACCTGATGGTCCTGAGTGATAATAACCCACACGGAAGGCCTCCCTTAGAATTAATGTGGCCTGTCGAAAAAGAGGGCTTCGTTGTTCGTTGTTATACACGCGAATTATTCATGGTAGATTTATTAGAAATAGAGCTTACTGAACACTTTTATGGTCAAAGTTTTAAAAATCCAGATCAATATTACCTGATGAGGGACTCAGATGAGGGTTTTCTTGTTGGACTACATGCACTTTTAAAATATTCTTACATTGCTCACGCTGATCGACCTCTTCAACCATTTGACATAGCTGCATGTTCTCTAGTTGGTGCCAACCGTGCTCCCCTTGCTTGGGAAACAGGAAAAAAACCAATTTTATTTCATAAGTCCAAAAGGACGGATAACAAAAAATGGCGAACAGTAATTAGGAGTTCACTTCTTTTTTATCATAGGGCTATGATCTTACGCGAAGCCTTAATGATTCATGAGGTTGTACGAGATAGCGGATATGGCGGAGGAGCGGCGCGAATTATTAGTCTTATACTACAATCACAAGATATTGATTTTGCAAAAAAATGGCGTTACCGGCTTTCGACTACTTTCATCATAGAGGGTGATTTAGACTGGGATGAAAAGAATAAAGAAAAGTGGCAAAACCTTTGCAAGGTTGGAAACGAGAAAATTCTTCTCGAAGAAATTATGAAATATATTATCCCTTCACGTGTCATTTTAGATGAAATAGTGGATGGCCAAACTAAAACTTTTGAGGCACTTGGTGGGGTCAAATACAATTTTAAACGTGAAGGTGAATATATTTTGATAAATGGAAGATTAGTAGTAACCAACCAAATCACCGGGGAAATTAAAAATGTGGTTGTCATTACACAACCCGATACCCGTACAAAATCATATATACCTGTAGGAAATTAACTATGCTTAGACGTTTAAGTTCGATTATTAAAATTATTTTAGTTAATGTAATTTTGCTTGTAATAGGTCTTGAAATTATTGGACTAGGACTTTTCTCATTTGAAAATGGAAAATTATATTACACATCTGCTAAAGGGCCTAAAACACCAGTTAACAAGAGAAAAATTAAAGTCTTAGACGCTGTGTTTCATCCTTTCTTTGGATATGTTCACAGACAAAATCCGGACTGGGCAAACAACGAAGGACATGGACATCCATTCATTACAAAATCAGAAAATTGCTGCGACATTCCTCTGATCCCGGAAAATAATCAGATTGTAATTGGGGTGTTCGGCGGTTCAGTAGCCCGCGAATTCGGCTCATACAACAGGAAATATGGGGAATTTCAAAATTTATTAGAAACTAAATATCCACAGTTTAAAGATAAAAAAATTACTATATGGAATTTTTCCATGAGTGGCTATCGCCAACCACAACAACTTATGATGCTTACATATTATGTAACAATGGGTCAACATTTTGACGCAATTATAAATATTGATGGATACAATGAAGTATATCATGGTATGCTAAATGCCGAACGGGGAATTGAACTTAGCTTTCCTGGAGCAGATGTATGGGGGGGAATGCATACACACCTAGAGCGCCTCAATATGCGCTTCGATGACCATACAGGGGTGTCATCAGTTTACTATGAATCTCTACACAGATCCCTAATAAAGGAAGCGGCATTGTGTACAATGGCATCTTGTTACTTAGTCAAAAGAACGCTTGCAGAAATCTCGAAGTCAAAAGCAAAAAGAATTAAAGCAACTTTTGAAAATCGGTGGGAAAAAGTTTCACACTTTATTCGATTAATTCCGGACCCAGAAAACCCTGGCGGCGAAAGTAGGAAAAGAAATTTCAAGGACCCAGACAAATGGTATGAGTATATCGCTAATTATTGGGCAAATGCTTCTTTATTAATGCAAAACATATGTGACAGAAATGGTATAATGTATTTCCATCTGTTACAGCCAAATCTGCATTATAAGACAAAGAGAAAATTCCCTATAAAAAATAGAAATAACTGGACGGTGAAATTTACAGATCCGGTTGTAAAAGGATACCCAAAACTAATTGAAAAAGCTGAATATCTGAAAAAAAATGGTGTAAATATCTATTTCCCAATGGAACTATTTGATGATGCCAAAACAGATGAAATTTATATGGACGATTGTTGCCATTATACAGATGCAGGAAATAAAATTTTAACAAACTATATGGCTAAACAATTCGATCAATCTTGGAAAAATCTTAAAAATAGAGAGTTGCTTCATAAAAAGAATTCCGTAAATGGCACATTAACATGGCCGAAATTGTAATCGCTTAAAACTGTTGATTCACACCAAAAGTTAGAAGGAAGTGATTAATTAAGTTTTTGGCGAAGCCAAAAGACCATCAATGAAAGACCATCAATGTACGAGTCATCATTAATTGCAAAAATAAAAAAATAGAAAAGGATCATTATCTCAGTATATAGGGAAGATATTTAACTATAATAATCTTCTCCAAAACAGTATTGGAAAAATAATTCGTCTTCTGTCCTTGGATCTCTTCCATCCATCAGAAGTCCCTGCATACTTGTTAATTTAGAAAAGGGGACGCGGGATAAGTTTTCGCGAGCTAACCTCCCAGACCTAATACTATAAGAAACAGTATTTGACTGTGGAAGAAGAGGATATGGGTTGTCTTCAGTTGCCTTGGCTATCATTTCATGTGAGGTGGTCTTGCCTCTCAACACCTTTCCCACTCTCTTCAGCATCTCGCTTAAACCCTTTTCCTTCAATACCTGCCTCGCACGCAGTCCTAAATAAGTTAGTTTTGAACAAAAACTTCTCTCCGACCACGGTTTTTGCATTGATGTTAGGGTTGGTGCAATCACAGATTTCTCATGTTCCTTTGATCCATAATTTTCAATCCAATTTGATTTTTCTGCGGGCAACCAAACATCAATAGTCGTATCAGCATAAGCACGCGCGTAACCTAATCTTTTAAATACATCGTACGCAGTATAACGATGTCTAACCAATTCTGATCCCATTCCTTCTGCAAAAAATAGGCCGGGATGCCCTGATTTTAACAAAGAGTTCCTAACAAATTTTACTAAATAGTTCATTGCATACCCATGCATTTCACAAAGCATGTGATTGCAAGTAACTAAGTCTACCGTAAATTGAGGTTCAATAGGATTTGACTTTGTAAATTTCCACCACGGAATATGAAGCAAATCGCCGGAAGAAATATTATCAAAATCCTCTAACCCTCTTTCATCTGTTGCCAACTCTATTAATCGATCAGGGAAAAAATGTTGCCATAAACAGCTCTGGTAAAGGTAGAACGCTTGAGTTATCTCATTTGCAACATAGGGATAACCCGCGCGAGCCAATAATAATCCCAAATAACCACATCCCGGACCACATTCCAAAATTACAGTGTTAGTATCTGGTGCCATATCTCGAATTGTTCTGAATGTATAAAACGCGCGGAGAAGCGATGATTTTGGTACCATCGGCCTACCAAATTTTTTTGAAGTAAAATCAACTACACCCCGCGAAACTGCCTCAAACTCCGCAAATTCTTCGGTTGTCAGGCCACCCAATAAATCAGAATAATCAAGCGTTTGTCTAAGTTCATGCATAACATCAACATACCGGAATAACTGAGAGTCCTCTGATATGTTTACCGGATACCCGACTTTAAGAAACACCTCCGGCAAACATGCTTCTATAATACGATTGGGGCTTGCAGCAATTGCTCTATTTTCTACCTCACTGTAAGACTGCACATTAAGTACCATCAAAATTCTTTCGCTGTTAGTTGAGTTATAGCTAGTGGTATGCCGTGTTTTAAGGTTGTGATCAAGCTTGTAATATTTTTTATAAAATTGAAACTGGTTGACATGATAAGGTATATTGATACACACCTTTGAAGCAGAGGTTTTTTTTGATCAGTTCAATTATATTAAGATGGTAGGCAGATGACAGAAGCTTCCGATACCAACGATAATGATCTTTCAACAGATATAAATGCGTTAAGGTCAGAACTCGATAAGACAGCGAAACAACTCGAAGTTATGACTCAACAAAATGACAAACTTTGGAGGATGTTGGAAGAAAAACGCGGTTTTGAGCCCACCTACTTAGACCGTCAAAACCTCTCTGAAGAAGAAAAGCACAAAATACAGGAGAGGATAAACGGTCTTGGAAAATGGTTTAGTCAATTTCATTTTGGACAAGGAATACGTACTCCAAGGGCTGGATGTTCAATAGATTACTTCCGCGAACGGGCCGTCAGAATATTTTCTGCAATTGAAAAACATGTTGAACCAAGTCAGTCGGTACTTCTGGATGTAGGATGCGCTGATGGCTTCTTTCCTATTGAAGGGCTAAAACGTGGTTTCAAAAAAGTTATTGGAGTTGATCCCAGACCAGAGAATATAGAGCGATGCAAATTAGCTGCTGAACTACACGGTTTTGGAAATGCCGAGTTCTTACTCGATAATATTTATGAACTTGATATTGCAAGAGATCAAAAATTTGATGTTGTAGTCTGTCAGGGGGTATTTTATCACCTCAGTGACCCTGTGAGGGCCATGGAAAAAATATTTGGAGCCACTCAAACCGTCGCCATGGTGGCCGGTTGGACCTCGGCCGGCGAAGATGAAACCTTCAAGCTAAGCCAAGAGGATGAAAAACATTTTCTTAATGGAGATCGGCCTATTTTGGCTATTCCTACGAGGAATGCCAAAGAAAAACTGATGCAAATGGTTGGTTTTTCTGAGGTTTACGAAATTCAAAGACCGAATATCGCCGCAACTGGTGACTGGCGAGAATTTATTGGTCTAACCTAAGCTCTCATATTATTTACTAATTATGCCCAGTAACTTCGAGCAACTTACTTTTAATACAAGAACTGCAAACATTTCCAACTGTGTAACAGCTCTAAATAATTCAGGATGTATTTTAGTTAAAAATCTGTTCAATCCAAAAATATTAAACCGAGCAGCACAGCCATCGAGAGATTTTTTTTCTACCAGTGATAAACATTTGGCTAGAATGTGGATGGTTGAAAAAAATATTAATAAACCTAGTTTACTCTTGGCGAGAGCTCTGTTCAACGAACAGATGGCGCGGATAATATTGGGATACCTTGGTGGAAAGAAAGCAATTTCCTCCCTTCTGCACAATGTGATTCGTATGCAAGATGCAAATGACAAATATGCTTTGCCTCTTCATCAGGATGAAATTGCTGGTATTTCTGACTGCCCCGCAGTAACACTGTGGGTACAACTGGATCCCATCCGGATGGAAAATACAACCCCCCGATTAGAATTATTTCCCAATAAATCACATCAAATGTATGAGCGTGAGGATCCGTCTCGGCCAGGGGGTCAATCCCTAGAAATACAAAACAAAACCCAAAAAAAATGGGAAGAAAACAAGGAAGGATGGCAACCGGTACTTAATCGGGGGGATGCATTGTTCTTTTCATCGAGGTGCCCTCACCGGACCTTAATGCCGACTAAAAACCCTTCAACACGAATTTCTACTGACTTTAGATTTTGGAAATGGAGTGATGAGTCAAAAAAAATGGCAATGTCAAAGGATTTGGCTGGATGGTTTGAGTTATATCGAACGAAATTGGTGGGGCCAGCGAGGTTAATAAATCAGAATTTAGAAAAAGATAGTTTTGTTTGGAAAAATAAAACAATTGCAAGCAAACCATTTCTTCGGCTTTTGTGAATAAAGTAAGTTATAAAAATATAGTTAGGAGAATTTTTTAGTTCATTAATGCATTAGCAATGAACTCGGTCAGCAACTTGTTACCTAATACATTCAGATGACAACAATCATCACGATACGGACTCTCAGCGGGATCAAGCTTATTGAACACGCGTCCAGAGTCCACATGCTTGACCCCAACTTTTTGCAATTGTTTGGAATGATACCTAAAAATTGGGTAACCCCTTTTTAAAGGATCAATAAGCCAAAAATATCTTTGGCGGTAGTTTTTATCGATGGGTTCAAACCTTTTCGACATGGGATCATGCGGTGAGGGCTGTAGAACGCCCAAATACTTACCACCAAAACGGGTTATAATTGCTTGCATCAAAATAGAAGTACTTTTCCATAAAAGAGCTGTTTTATGGAGAATATCTTCTCTCACTGGTTTTGCTGCCCAGTCTCCAGGAACCACTACATTGTGTCCCTTGCGTGAAGAAAAATAGCTTTTGTTTTTAACTGCATCTTTTGCAGGAGTTAAACTGGTCCGACGCCAATGATGATAAATCATTCTAAGGGTATGCATAAAATAACAACTTCCCAATTTACATCGTTTGCGGTCGAATGAAATTGTCACTCGTCTTCCCTCATGCCAGCGCGCTAATATTGAATCTTGATCGATTCGGCTTGTGTTTTCTGCTTCAATATAACGGCCAAGATTGCCCCAAACGTCATCGTTTGGAAAGGAAATAGGGACCCCCTTTTGTGAATTCACCGAACTGTGCAGCAACTCATTTAACCCATCCAGATTGATAGCTAAGTCAATTTTTTGTCCTAAAGACAAAAAGTAGGATAAAACAATTAACTGTTGAGGTTGTCTGTAACCCGCCAATGCTAAATTAATAAATTTGATTTTTTTATTTGAAAAAAAACCTTTGTTTTTCATAAGCCTTTTTAAATGACCCGTTCGATAGTTGTAATCGAAGAATTGCTGTGCCACTGACCCACCGAGAATTGCGACAACCGCAGTGTCTTCTTTAACCCCAAATGGCAATTGAGGCGGATCTGGAAGTCCTTTTCCCACAGCATAGGGAAAGCCATCACCGTTCGTCTTGATGGAGTTTGGACTCCAATTTGGGATTTTATATTTTTCATTTTTATATCGAAGGACATACCCAAAATAGGGATGAAATACATTATCCAACACAGTTCGCTCATTAACTTTTACATTCTTTGATTTTGCTGAGTAAATTAACCCGTTGTTATCATTGGCGAAAATAATAACACCGCCAATCTCCATACATAGAAAAGTTGTAATTGAAAAAATACACAATCCTATGACCGTTAAATTTAATTTCGTAACAATGTTTCTAATGTTCATCCAAAATCAAAATCTCTTTCAGAAAGGTCGAATATTTTTAAAGTTTCTAAAACACCCTCAAATATTTCATCGCTAAAATGCTCTCGCCAACTGCCAGGAAACCCTGAATTTATGTGCGAGGAACCTTCTCTCATATGCTCACCGGTTAGCGCTCGACCAAGCTTCGCCTCAATACGTAACATCGAGTCCTGTTGAGTTTCATCAACAACTCTTTCTACAAGCTTTCTTAACTCCACACGTCCCTGCTTAATTTTTGGATATATACTCAAAAATAATTTCCGATGATTTGTTTGAAGATATCGAGCGTTACTCATGCCCAACCAGCAAGCTAAAGTGGGATCAGCTACATCTAATGGATACTTTATATGTTCAACCATGTTTAAAAAAATCTTAGACGGATTTCGAAAAAGATCCTCATATCGTACTAAAAGTATATTGCCCGGAAACTTTTTTTTTACCTCAAAGAAGGTCAAAAACTGTTTCAAATATTTTTCTAATGACTGATATTCTGCAAAAAAGCTTTCCGCTGATTTATATGTGGGCAAACCTTCATGAGCATTGGTCTGGAAAAAATGAGATAGTGCCTGATCGAGTGGGTTTCTGTATACAAACACAATTCGAACATCAGGTTTTTTAAAGGGCGAAAATTCCATTTTATTATTTAAAATTATTTGTGATCCGTAGTCGTGGCCTTCGCCGGATTCCAATTTTTCCCAATCTGCGCTAAGTTGATCACTTAGCTCCTTATAACCAGGACACCAAGAATGTGCAACTATCAGTGGTGAGGCGTCTACAATTCCATTAATTTCTTTTGGGTAATTTGTAACCTCTGATATATCTAGAAACTTATTTTTCATAGCCTTACCTAGAAAATGAAAGAAGTAATGGCACCAAAATGTTCCTGATCTTGGAACAGTTGATATCAGAACTGGTTTTTCGTTGCCTAGAGACATAGAACTTTATTATTAATTACAGATTATGAAAAAATATTTTGATAAGTTACCGTTGAGTATCCCACGATATTAGCCTAATGCACAAGAAAACAATTACCGTGAACTTTATTTCAGTTATCAATTTAAGAGAATTTAAATAATGCTAGGTCCAAAATTGGAATTTGATTTTAATACTGCAAGTTCTGACGTTCTTAAAGAGTGTCTTTCACAGTATGGAGTTGTGATAATCAGAAATTGTGCATATGCAGAAGACACGGAAGAGCTTTTTAAACGTGCTGATACTGCATTTAAAAAAATTAAAGGAGCTGTTCTTCGTTTAGGGGATATTGAAGATCCAGAAGATCCTTATTTCTCTCCTGTAAGACTTCTAAGGGAAAACCCACTTTTTGACACTCTTTTGCCAGACCTCCAGTCAGAGACGAACAGGAGTATCATTCTTTCTATGTGGAACTCTGTCTATCGACGATTGACTGCCCGTCTGCCTATATCACATGCGCAATTTTGGCAAGATCAATGTGCTGGCATAACAGGAGTTTCACATACGAGTGTTTGGCTAAGTTTAAATGGACAAGCTGAAGATTGTGGATATGGCGTGGAGTGGCTAGCCAATGCGCATTCTGTTTTTCTTACTGTACAGAGCAAACCCTCTGTCAAAGGAGCACCATGGATTGAACCTAAAGAAATAGAAAAACTTATGGATAAGGACTCATTCATTCTTCGACCTACACTTGAACCGGGAGACATGGTTTTATACGACTCTAAAACTCCATTGCGTCGTTACCATGAGGCTGGAGGAAGAAAACCAGTGTATTCATGCAACCTAATAACTTGGCACAAGACGCGAAGAATAATACAAGAATTTGCATTACCAGATTTTGCAGCTTGGTTTGAGTTAAGTAATGATAAATTTTTTGGCCCTATACAAGCAATGGAGTTATTCCATGACGATGGCAGACCGAAATGGCAACTAGGTGATATTGACCCAGATAAATTACCGCCTTGGTCCAACGACTGATAAGTCTAGAAACTATCGCCCCTGCATTTCTGGAAAATGATAATCCTCCCCGGGAACAGGGTGGGTTTGCCCGCCCTGCTCCAACATTTCCCGCATTAACATTGCCTGCCAAATACAATCATCAATGTCGAGGCCATACAGGTAACTTCCAGCACGTCCGATAGAAAAAACCCCTTCGGTCGGAAAATCACTAAAATACTGGGATGCTCTTTTTTGAGCCCACTGAAAAGGCAGTGGATAATGTTTTCCCCCTCCGTGTGATGGTATTTCCATACCTACCAACGTAGTGGGTGAAACATGTTTTGTGAACTTTTTGTATTCGACTAGCCGTGTGTGTGCGCTGTCTGAGTCAGCATAATAAAGAAAATACACATTTTCTGGGAACACAAATTCGGTGGGAAAGACTATTTTGTGAAACTCCCGACCCAGGAACGGTAATTCACCATAGCGTTCATCTAAAATTACATCAGGGGAAATCGTACTTACGATTACATCAAAAGCCTTTTCTTGGCCCTCAAGGGAAACCTTCTTATTTTCGATGTCATATTGATCAATTTTTGTATTAAGCAAGACCGTGACTTCTTTAGTCGCAAAGTCGAAGTACTCATCATAACCATTTTCTGCAAACGGATAGCATGACCATGCCTCATCCCAAGCCGCTTTGGGTCCGTCTTTGAGTGCAACCCCTTTAGGTGACCAATTAAATGTATCAATCTCCTTACAATCATCTACTAACCACATTTTTTTGTTATAACCGTCAATAAATTTGTCGAAAAGCTTTTGTCCGACGGAACCAATCCAATAATCCTCTAAGTTTTTTGCATTTTGAGCACCGATAAATTTCTCACGCTTCTTCTCTTCTATTTCTTTGTTAATCTCAGGATAATCCGGCATTTCTCGGACATCCTGCATATTTATGGGATAAGCATAGAATGCATTGTCCTGCTCAACATAGGTAATAAATTCGTGTTCGGCACAAGACCTTAAGGGAATTATTTCATTAAAATATTTATATACTCGTTCATTTTGTGTCAAAAAATGACGGGGACCAAAGGTATACGGGTGTCCCCCATGCCACATAGTTCTAACACCAGCACCCAAGAATGGGGCGGCCTCTACTAAGGTGACATCCCAACCACCAGAAAGCTCAAGTTGATGTGCTGCCGCACAACCGGCCATACCCCCCCCAATAATGAGTGCTGTCTTCATTTTGACCTCCGAAACAACCTAAATGTACTAATAAACTCCCGACCACACTGGATAAATGAACAAGGTAAATATTTTCTGGGTCGACCAATTTATCTTTCAAGAAGCTAAATACTCATATAATTTGCTTCCTATCAACACTAAAATAGGGAGCTTTCCGTAAGTTGGTCAAAAATCATAAATATTTTGCAGAGTTTGCAAAATCAGTCGGACAAGACACACAAGTATTATCCGCTATATCGAAGTACCTAGATTTTACAAACCGAAACAAAATACCTAAAAAGGCTCTAATACTCTGTGGATTTCCGAAGTCAGGAAACACTTGGTTGCGTTTCATTTACCAGCATTTAATCCATGTGAGTACTAACCCTAAATTCAATACAACTCTCACCTACACTCAGTTAAATAATTTGCAACCCAATAATGATTTTCCTTGTGCGTTTAGGCGAGGGGACTTTCGAGAACCACTGGAAAAACAACAGGGTCAGTTCCCAGTCCTTTTCCACAGCCATGCTATTGCAGATAATTCATGGAAATCCTTTGGCAATATTGCATTTGTTTATCGTAATCCCTTGGATACTCTCCTAAGCACTTGGTATGCGACCGTGGAATTTGTCGCTGAAACGCGAGGTTCCATTTCGGTGGATACCTTTGTACTTGATCGTTTAGATGACTGGTGCAACATGTGGAAAAAGAATAGCGAATTGGCAGATAGTATTATCAAATACGAAGACGCACGCTCAAATCCAAACATTGTCATATCAGATGCCCTTAAGAACTGGGGTGTTGATTTTACAACAAATAATCTTGATCGTGCTATTAGTTTATCTGATTTCACTTCTATTTGAAGAATGGAAGAATCAAGCGGCGAATATCATGGACATCGCGTACCGAACCCAAAACTCAAATATGAGCAACCCACACCGTGGGTCACAGAATCCAATGTGAGGTTCACCCGATCCGGGAAGACAGGACAATGGAAAAAAGAATTAAAATCCTCAACGGTAAATCAAGCACTCACATTAATGAAAAATCAAGGTATAAATCCACTGGAATGGGGTATTCAGTAAGAATATGGCCAAAAATTTAGTTAAAATCAGACTTG
>CESP01025605.1_pt1 | contig 12841 bp, 17 predicted proteins | sample 531211 | NCBI WGS metagenome assembly CESP01 (sample SAMEA2622074, study PRJEB7988) | marine metagenome | biome: marine biome (ENVO:00000447); feature: surface water layer (ENVO:00002042); material: "saline water (ENVO:00002010), including plankton (ENVO:xxxxxxxx)" | depth 5 m | reverse complement strand
AAAAACAAGGGGTCGGCAGTTCGATTCTGCCTCTGGCCACCAATAGCCCAAAGGCCTTAAATTTTTAGGAAAAAGATAGTGATTTCTTTAAAAAGTATTTCTTTGAATTATAATTTGTTTAATGAATTTCTTTCAACTTATCGCTGCCTATATTAAGCAAAATCTGAAAAAACTTAAAGAAACAGAAGATCCAAATGAAAGAAAAAAACAATGGATCCAAATAGCCTTTGGGAGTGTAATTGCTTTGGGTTATGGCATTATTCATTTACCCTCAGATGTAAGCATTAGAGATATTATTTTTGCTGTATTTATGCTTTTTATAATAATTTATTTTTCTATTAAAGCTTTAAGATATTTGAAAATTATAAAGTGATAATAATCTGGAAATAATTTAAGAACCTAATAGAAAGGTCCACTAAAGCGAACTAAAGGCTTCTCCCAAGTAATTATGATTTTATGTTTACTACTCATTTTTGTTTAGATCTGGATATATTAAAAAAGCAAAAAAGTTCAAAGATAATTTTTTAATATCATTAGGTTAAAATATTTGTAGGATAACTAAGGATTTTATGCGTAAATGGTTTGACAGATTAGATAAAAAACAAAAAATTGAACTATATAGAACGATAAGTTGGAGTGCAGGATCTTTGGGAGCGGGCCTGGGGGGTGCTAACGCTGCAGGTGTAGGATTAGGTACTACAGTTTTCGGTTGGGCTATTTTTGCAATAATTGTATTTATAATATTTCGAGTTTTTAGGATTCTAAATATTAAACATCCATTTGAATAACATTGAAACTCTCAAAAAAAGAAGAATATCTTAGGCAAATAGATCCAAAATTAAAAAAAATAATTGATTCAAATGGTCACATCGTATTTAAGCCAAAAACTGAAAACCAATTTGATAGTTTAGTTGGCATTGTGATATCACAATTTATTTCTACAAAAGCCTCGAATTCTATATATCAAAAAATTAAAGCACATTTCAAGGTAGAAAATTTAAACGAAATACATTTTCAAAAATTAACAATAAAAGATATTAAAAAATTAGGCTTAAGCACTAACAAAGCAAAAACAATAAAAAATCTCTCAGATCTGTATTTAAGTAAAAATATGGGTGATTTGACAAAGTTAAATAATGATAGCCTCAATGATAAATTGATATCAGTCTTTGGAATAGGTCAATGGTCAATAAATATGTTTGAAATATTTTGTATGGGTAATATGGACGTTTTTTCCTCAAAAGATGCAGGGTTAAGATTAGCAATGAACAATAGTGGAATGATAAAGTCCGAGAGCAACTGGAATCTTTATGATGAATATGCAAAAAAATGGACACCTTTTAAAACAATTGCCTCTCTACATCTTTGGAAGACTGTAGATTAGTAGTTGAATAAATTCAAAAATTTAAAGAATTTTCTAATTTTTATGACTTAAAATAATTTAAGAATGACACTTGTAATTAACAAAGAAAAAATAATTTTTATTAAAGGCAGTAAAGTTGCGGGCTCATCTTTTGAACTTGCTTTGTCTAAGTTCACATCCACTAAAGATATTATTACACCATTGAATGCGGATGAAGAACTATTAAGACAAAAATTGAAAATACCAAATCCAAAAAATTATGAATATAAAAATGTAGAACTATTTAAAAAAAACAAACAGCTTTTTATAAAAAGTATGATTAAAGGAAATAAATATCCTAAGTTCGAAACACATGAAACAGCAGAAAATATTCAAAAGAAAATATCTAATCAAATCTGGTCTGACTATAAGAAATTAGCAATAATTAGAAACCCTTATACATTTACTGTTTCAGCTTATTATTGGGCAAACAGAAATAAAAAATTTAAGAATATAAATGATTTTATTAAAAATAGAGCTGATGTTTTAGAACGATTTAAAAAATTTTATTTCATTAACGATAATGATGTTGTTGATATCTATTTTAGATTTGAGCATTTAAGTGATGATATTTTATCATTCGAGAATTTATATCCTAGTTTTAGAGGTTTAGAAAAAGTTTTCTCAGAGTTCAATTTAAAAAAAGGAATAAAGCCAGAAAATTTAAATGAAATTGATTTATTAAAGCAATATCCTAAATTAATCAAAAAAATTAACTTAAAAATGGAGTACTTTTTCCAAAAATTTAATTACGAAATGATTAATATCTAATATTATGAAAATTTTAATCTTCGGTCTACCTGGAAGTGGAAAAACTACATTAGCAAAAATTTTATCAAAAAAACTAAAAGCAGTACATATAAATGCAGATGAGGTTAGGGAAAAGTATAACGACTGGGACTTTACCCCTGAAGGCAGACTTAGGCAAGCTTATAGAATGAAATTTCTTTCTGACGGAGTGAATCTGGCTGGTAGAACAGTAGTTGCTGATTTCGTATGTCCCACAGAAAATACTCGTTTAGAATTTAATGCAGATTTTAATATTTGGATGGATACTATTACTTCCGGTAGATTTGAAGATACAAATAAAATGTTTGAGAAACCAAGCGATGCTGACTTTGTAGTAAAAGAGTGGAATGATAAAAATCAAAAAATTATTTATGATATTATTCAAAAGGAAAAATTGGTATAGCTTATGTTTGACTGGTACAAACCTACTACACAAATGTTAGGGCGTTGGCAACCTTGGCATGAGGGACACAGTGCATTATTTAAAAAAGCTTTATTAGAAACAGGCCAAGTTTGCATTCTAGTTAGAACTGTTCCAGCTGAAAGTGAAGCTAGTGGTGGAAGAACAGATACCGTCCAAAATGATAATCCTTTTGATTTTGATGAAGTAGTATCAAATATTAAAAATAAATTAGAACAAGATGGTTTTACATACGGAGTTGAATATATCATTGAAAAAGTTCCAAATATTGTTGATATAAGTTATGGAAGAGGAGTGGGCTATTCATTTACTGAACATGATTTAGGTGAAGATATACATCAAATAAGTGCAACACAAATAAGAGCCCAGCTAAGGCAAGAGGGAAAGCTAAAGTAAAATCAATCTGTATAAAATCAACAAGTTTTAGTTAATATAAAACCATAATGAAAAAATACATTTCTAGAGAAAATATAATTTTTCTTTTACTATCTTCTATTACTCTTCTGTTTTTGTTCAGGTATACAGTTTTGTCTAAAAGTCTAAAGTGGGGAACATGGTCTTATGGTGAAAATTTAATTTCTTATCCAGATAAATTTATTAGGAGAGGTCTCCTAGGTGAAATTGTTTTATTTATAAGTAATGAAAATCCCGCATTCAAAACATTAAATTTCATAGTATTTATAAATTGTCTCCTGCTTTTATTTCTAATCTTTTTAATTTTTAGAAAATATGAAATCCACCTAAGGCAATTAAATGTATATCTTTTATCTTCATTTGGACTTTTGTATCTTATCTATCATGGCAATTCATATAATCGTAAAGAAATTTTTGCAATAAACTTTTTCCTTATTTTTATATTGTTATTAAAAAATAATAGAAATGAAATTAATTTAGGATTAAAAATTTACTTATTAACTTCATTAACTTTTCTTGCATTAATTCATGAAGGAACTCTATTAATCGTTTTGCCATTTTATTATTTAATTCTTAAGAAAATAGATATTAGATTTTCATATATCTACTCTATTTTTGGTTTATTTCTTATTGGGTTCTTAATTACTCAGCAGGGAAACCTACAAGATGTTGAAAAAATGTGGAATGAACTTAGCGATTTTGATAGACAACAAATCAACTCAGATTTAGAAAGTTCAGCGATTTATGCATTAACTTACTCATTTGAGAAGCAGCTAATTGGTCAATCAGGCTTGAATAAACTTAATGATGGGACATTAAATCACTGGTTAAGTTATTTATTTTATTTTGGAATCTATTTTTTTGTAAATCATTTGGGCTGTAATTTAAAAAAACTATTTGAATTCTTAAATTCAATTAAAGCTTTTCCTGTTGAATTAGTTTTTTGTTCACTTTTATTCATTCTTGGAGGCGGAGATTGGGGTAGGTATTTTGTATTTTTTATTTATATGTATTATTTTTATATTATCTATGTTTGTGATCTAGAAAATTTCAAAATTAATTATTTAGCAAAATCAAGACATTTAATTTTATTCATAATATATTCATTTTTTACAATTATGCCCATGGCTTCATTTCAAGATATAAATTTATTAAATAAAATAAATAATACATTTCAACAAATCATTGACCTTATCTCTTAATATGAAAAAAAAACTATTTAAATTTCTAAACACCACTGCTTATTTCATGAAGGAGAAAACATATTTAAATGGTCTATTTCTTTTAATGCGAAAAATAGACAAGAATATTGAACTTGAAGATGAGGAGTATTATGAGGTAAAAAGTTTTTTAAATAAAATACCCACTAATTTAAAAACGTATGTTGACATTGGTGCGGGAAACGGTGTTAACGGTAGTAGTGTATTAAAACTTGCTCAAACAAATGATTGGGGAGGACTTCATCTAGAGTCAGGTGATGTTTCTGTACTTACATATCTATATAGAAAATATAAAAATACAAAAATTGGAAAAATAAAAGTTACACCACATAATATTTCACACCTCCTTACAGGGTTTGGAGTAACTAAAAGTTTTGGATATTTAAATTTAGATATTGATTCATATGATTATGAAGTTTTAAAAGAGATACTTGAAAATGGTTTCAAACCAATAGTTGCCTCAATTGAAATAAATGAAACATTACCGCCTCCCGTTTTTTACTTTGCAAAATATTCTGAGAATTTAGAGGAATATATGAGTGACTACTTTTTTGGATGCTCCCTAACTGCAGCAAATTATTTGATGTCAAAATTTGATTATACATTGTCACATATTTATGGAAACAATGCTTTTTTTCTAGATAAAAAGCATTTCAATGTAGTTCAAAAATCTGAAATTGATATCTATCACGATGGATATGTACAGATGAAAAATAGAGAATCTAAATTTTACTATAACCAAAAAGTTGATTTTTTAATAAAACAAGAACCATCTGTAGTCTGTAGTTACTTTGATGAACTCTGGAAAAATAAAAAAACAAAATATGAAATGAAAATTTTTCCTTAGGTGTTTAAATTTTTTTGATATTATCCTTAAGCTCTTCTGGAGTACCAATTGAAAAAAAATCTTTTATATAAAAATTTTTAGAATTATTTATATAATTGCCGATTGTATCCAGATAATATTCACCATTTATTAACTCATTTTGTAAAATCATTTCATTGTAAGCATTAAAAAATATATCTTTATTTTTAAAATAAAAAGCACCAAGTATTACTTCGTGATTTTTAATATCGATATTTTTTTTCGAAATAAAGAAATCATTATCTTTATCATAAAAACCAAATTTTTCAGTATTTTTAGATTGAAATTTTGAGGGTGTAGACGTGATCGCACAAAAATCTATATCTCCAGGTAAAAACTCGTTTAATTTTAAAACAGTATCACAAGGCCCTACAAAAAAAGGTTCATTTATAGTCGTATTTTCTAGAAATAGGTACAAAGAGTGAGCCTGTCCAAAGTTTGGAGTTTTCACAACCTCATAGTTTATATTATTTTTTTTTACGTAATCATTAAATTTTTTATTGTCAGAAATATTTTCGTTAATTACCAAATAATTTTTGTCTGATTTTGGAAAGTTTGAAATCGCATGCTCAAACATCATCAAGCCATTTATTTGAATTAAAGGCTTTGGATCTTTATAATTTAAATTGTTAAACCTACTCCCTTGTCCTGCCATAAGTAGTATATTTATCAATTTTTCTCAGATACTTTCATTTTCATCTATTTTAAAATGTATGTCTTTATTTATTTCCCAAAGTGAAATATTTTGTACGTTAAAATTTTTTGCTACTGGATACTTTTTAATTATAGATTTAATTTTTTCATCTTTATTCGGTTGGTGAGATGCTATTGTAAAATGCGGAATCCACATTTCAGGATCAAAAGGATATCCGGTTTTAAGGATGTTAGTTCTATATCTATCATTTTTTAGATAATTTTTAAACAAATCTGAATTATCGGGTTTAAATATATCAAGAATTTTTTCAAATAAAGCCTTTAGTTCTTTTGATTTAATTATATTTACTACCAGCGTATCTAAACCAGTATTGATATCATTTTTAAAATAATAAAAATTAGTTGTCTCAATTTTAAAACTATTGAATTTGAACATTTTAAACTTTTCAATAATTTCTTGTTTATTCTTATAATTTCCATGAATAAGTGTCATGTGGGGAGGATGAGAGACAAGCTCAGTTTGTATACATTGATTTTTAATCTCATCTTTCATTTCTAATATTGAACTATTTAGATCGCCAACGGGTTCAATAAATATACCTAAATGAATCATTAAATGTCCTCAAGGATTTCTTTTTTTAATGTTTGCGTTATATTCAAATAATATTTGTTTTGTAATTTAATAAATTCTAAAGGAGTTCCGAACGGAATCTTTATTTTAAACCATTCCTTTATATCTAAATCAAAAAATTCTCCAACCATACATCTTATTGGAACTTGATGTGTCATAAATAATGTGTTTTTTTTCACCTTGGTTAATGATTCTGAAACTCTTTTATGAACATCCTGTGTGTTTTCACCATTAGGAAATGAAACATCGTTTCCATTACTCCATTCTTCAACTATTTTAGGATATCTTTCTTTTAGTTGACCTAACTCAAGCCCCTCAGCATCACCGTAATCTATTTCTTTTAAATTTTTATCAATTTCAAAGTTCTTGATACCTACTGACTTTAAAGAATCTTTACATCGCAATGAAGGAGAAGAATAGACTTCTTTATAATTAATATCTTTTAATATATTTTTTGAATTTTGTTTTGAAATTATTGTTGGATCTAATTTTTGACCAAGGAAAGTTCCATTATTTAATTTTGTTTCAAAGTGTCTAATAAAATAAATTTTCAACGATTTATCATATACGTGTTTAATATGATCATAAAAATTATCAACAAAACTAATTGTTTCTTGAACTATATAGTTCTCGTTCTGTAAAAATAATTTTTTTCCTTTTTCTAGTAAATTAAATATACTCTTATTTTTTTCAAAAAATAAGGGTTCAATCGCTTGAAATTCTTTAATAAAATTTTTCTCGAAGTCTTCATTTTTTTTACTTACAAACTTAAGATAATTAAAAATCAAATTTTTACATATATGATAAGAAAACTCATTTTTATCTCTTTCGTTTATAGTCAGTTGATTTGTCTGTAATTTAATTCCTGAATCATTATCTATCTGATATTCTCTATATTCCAGTGAACTATTTTTTAGATTATTAATATAATTCAAGAGGCCTCTTCTTGCATTTATAAAATCATTTAACATTAATTTGTAAACAGGATGAAATCGACCAATGTGTTTTTTTGAATATATGTTTGTTCTTTCCCAGTCAAAACAAGTAAAAGGACTATCGTAGACATGTTTTTTATGATTTTCCAAATCATAAATCATCAAATGAATAATATGATTATTTTTGTAATCATATTTTATTGGTCCAAATTTTTTGTTTAGTTTTATTGGCTTTGTAAATCCATAATCTGAATAATTAAATGAAAGAATTATATCTTCTATTTCCTGGAGTTTATCCACACTTAACTTGTCAATAATTACTACAAGGTCTAAGTCTGAAATCTCATCTAAATTTTTATTTAGTATTGACCCAACAATATTGGCTGACTTTATGTACTCTAAATTTTTTAGAACTTTAAATAAATCGTGAAAAAAACTATTTTCTATTTTATTTTTCATTGTATTTTTAATTGGTAAAGTGCAATATGTAAAAAAGGCAATTTTGTATTCATAAGTGATGAAGATGCTGCAATAAATTCAAAATTGAATTTTTTAGCTATCTTTGGATTCATTCCACCATCAAGAGTAATCATATGATTATTTTTTAAATTATTTACAGTGCGCATCTTATTTACTATTTTGTTATCAAACTTTTGACCAGAATAGCCTGGTCTTTCCACACAAAGGATTATTATTTTACGAAAAGTTCTCATTATCTCTTCAATTCTAGAATCATCTGTTTGAGTAGTAATAACAGCCCCTAAGTTGTCTTTTAATACAAAAGATTTTAAATTAATAAATTCCTCATGTATGTAATAATCAATATTTTTCTCATTCAATTTATTGATAACACTTTTATAATCCTTTGACATGATGTGTAACTGTATTAATTTATCAGGCCAAAGATTTTTAATCTCAGGGACGATCGGTAAATTTTTAGCTAAATTGTCTGGCGCAAATTCTTCATCAATATAATCAAGATGAATAAAGTCAATTGTATCTTGAAATTTTTTCCATAAATGACTTAGATTTAAATCCTTATTTAGGTGGATTGCTAACCCAATAGATTTTGTGTATTGCGACGTTCTACCTTGATTAATAAAAACAAAAAAAGAGAAAATCAATATTATCAAATAAAATAACCCAATCTCTAAAATATTATCTTGAATTATTTGTGAAATTAAAAAATTTAAAATTGAACCAATACAAACAATTTGTAAAAATGCCATTATTAACAATCTATTTTTCATATTTATTTTTACTACTAATAAAACGAATAAGTAAAGAGCAAAGTAAGAAAATACAAAAACTATCGGTTTTTCTATCAAAAAAAATATTTGGACTAAAAATAAATGAAAAATAAAAATAATTAAATTTAACTTAGTTGTATTAAAAATTAAATACTTTTTAAATTCATTAAACTTCGGAATCTTGTCCATAGTAAGAATCTATTCCAATTTTTCTCTTTATATGTTTTGAAGATAAAGCATTTGGTACTTTCTTTATTTTTTCGTTTAGCGCTTCTGAATAAAATGCCATTTCAGCAATATATTCGATTGCTTCTGCATTCTTAACTGCTTCATAAGCGTCTACTCCCCAGGAAAATAACCCATGATGTTTTACTAAGATACCAGGTGTCCACAGTGGACTAATCCTTAATTTATTTAACGTTTCTACAATCAACACGCCAGTGTTGTATTCATAATTGTTCTCTATTTCTTTTTCTTTTAGGCTTCTTGTACATAAAATTTCTATTTCAGAATAATCAGAGTGAGTTGTTCCGTAATTTTTGATAGATTTGCCTGCCTGTGCAAATGAAGTTGCAAATTTTGAATGAGTATGTACGATGCCACCAATTTCTTTAAAATTTTGATAAATTACCCTGTGTGTCGGCTCATCAATTGATGGCTTAAGTCCTGATTCATTAAAACTCCCCGAAGAGGATACCTCAACCATTTTTTCTGTTTTAACTTTGTTTAAGTCCACCCCACTTGGCTTGATGATGAAGCCATCTTTTATTCTATTACTAGTATTTCCAAAACTCTGAATTGCAAGCTTTTTTTGATGTAGAGATACATTTGTTTCATATACAACTTTTTTGGCAGACTGTTTATCTAAATACTCCAAAGTTTTTCTTCTCCTTTTTCTATCATTATAAAGTCTGGCCAGAATCCATTTTTTTTGAATTCATTTTTGTAATATTCAATATCTTTTTTCTTATCCCACCTTGAAGGTGAAACAAGACAAGTTTTAAAATTTGTAAATATTTCTGGTTTTAATTTTACTTTATTATATGTGTCAATCCACAACCAATCTACTTTGTCTATAAAATCTTTTGCAAGTTGAATTGTTTCTAAGTATGAATACCGAATACACAAGTTCTGTTTGTAATCTTTATAATTATGAATTAAAAATGATGGCTCTACATCTAGTAGAAAGAAATTGTCTATTTTATATTTTTCCATTATTTGAATAATTTCTTTTTCAATTCCAACCACTTTTATATTTGCAACTAAAAGTTTATGTTCAAAGTTTGATAAAAACGTATGTAGGTCACTGTCCACATAATTACAATCATGCGACAAAAAAAATTTTTTTCCTGAAAATCTTATGTCAACCTCAACACCAAAATTTTTATCTGTTTCTTTAAGGTTTTGTAGCGTATTAACTCTATGGTAGATAAATTTGCTGTTAGATCGTGTTTTCATTTAACGTAGTAGATTATACCTTAAAATGAACTTGTTATAATTATTAATTAAATTAGCAATTTAATTAAAATTACAATTAAACATGAAAACAATCCCTAGGATAGCTGTTTGCTTATATGGAAGTTTGGGCTACAAACAAACATTATTTGGACAAACAAATCAAAATCAAACACCCTTAGACATTGAAGAACCAATTGATTCCCTTTTAACCAATGTAATCATTCCAAATAATGCTGATACATTTATACATAGTTGGTCTATTGATAGAAAAAAAAGATTAGTAGAAAAATTAAATCCAAAACTTACCATTTTTGAGAATCATAAACAGTTTGCAAAAGACATTAATAGTATTAAAAATTCAGTCAGAAGTCGTTTTTATTCTCAACAAAAATCAAATAGTTTAAAAAAAGAGTTCGAAAGAAACAATCAATTTATATATGATGTCGTTCTTCACACAAGAATGGATCTAATGTGGTTTAATAAACTTTCTTTAAATAAAAATATTGATAATAACTTTTATGCAAGTCATTGGAATATCAGTAAAAAATCCGACAATTTGCCTATAGACAAAAGTAATGATAATAATAATCTTGGTCCATTTGATAAAAGTAACTATGGACTTGGCTCTGGATTAATTGATCATTGGTTTTTCTCAAGCTCAAAAAACATGGATAGATTTTCTGAAATTTATTATGACATGAAAAAACTTGAATTTACCACTTGGAAAAATTCTTTAAAACAAAAGAAAAAACTAAAAAATGTCTGGAGTTATAATCCAAATCATTTTTGTTACATACAAGCAAACAAATTAGGTGCAGATATAAAGTATGTTTTATTTAGAGGCTATGATTATGATCTATATAGAAGATACAAAAATCCAAATTATTTTAAAAAATAAATTATTTTCTTTAAACGAATATTCTTATTGAAAAAAATTTATATATGATTTTTTCTGGTAGTAAAAACAAAATACTTGGTGTAAATTTTTTTAAAATTAGATTCTTTTGATAATAAATTTTAAAAAAATATTTTAGAACATAGTATTTATACTGATACTTGATATTTAATGGAAGGTTCCTAATATCATAAAAATGTTTAATTTCTATTTCATTAAGTTTATGAATATATTGAAGATCATTATTTTTAGACCATAAATTTTTGTGCGATAAAAATCCATTTGCATCATTGTATGCTTTTGTAAGTGAATAAAAGAATAAATCTTGATTTTTAAATATTTTAGAAGTTTTTACTCTAGCTCTAAATTTATCGGGATGTTCAATCTTTTCAACTATGTTTTTAGCGTAAAGAACTTTTGCTTTGCTACTTTTTATTCTTCGAATAAGGTCATGATCCTCATACCCCCACGACCATATATATTCATTAAATCCATTCACTTTATCAATAAATTCTTTTTTAACTATAAAATTTCCAGGATCATTATTGTTTAGTTCGAAAACAACTAAATCGTATTGATCATATTTTAATTTATTAAAATATGAACTATTCATTTCTGTGTCAGCGTCTATTTTTAATATATATTCTGTTTTAACTTTGTTAAAAAGAGCGTTGTATGCTCTTGATGCCCAGTAAAGCGGTTCATTTTCAATTCTAAAAATAGTTATATTTTTATTATCAATTTTAATATTTTCATCGGAATCAAAGTCTAAAATAAAATGGTTATTAATTCTATCTATTTTTTGACATGACCTTATCGACTTAATTAAATTATCAGTTCTATTTTTTGAAGAAGTAACTACAGTAATATTTTTAGTTTTCAAGTTTTTCCCAGTCTTCCGGTATTAAATCTTTGGTACTCAGATGAGATAATTTAGAATTTTTAAACCAATTTGAGGGATAGATAACTCTTTTTTTGTCTGACAACCATGCTCCCCACCAACTAAATGAACTATTTGCAATAATATGATAATTGCATTTGCTCATTAAGTTTAAATCTAATGCTTCGTTAGATCTTGTATGATCACCAGCAAAAATAAATTTTTTCGATTTAAATAATTTTTGATTTCTGCACCAATTTATATCATCAGTAAAAACAAGAAACTCTCTATTATCAAATAATTCGATTCCTTGTTCATAATAATTAAGATCCAAGACATTATGATTAGGATTTGTTAAAAAGTCCCCTCTTCTGACGTGAATAGAGACAGGATTATTTAATTTCTTAAATATATAAATCCCTTTTTCATCAATATTTTTTTTAAACTGAAAATCATTTTTTATAATTAATTCGACTTCCTTGAAATATCTTTCTGATTGGAAAAAGCCATAAATATCAAATTTATCATCTTTAAAATTGAAAATATTGTCATCGAACTCAAAGCTGTTTTCTTTAACCATAATATCAGTATCTGAGTATCCAATATTTTTTTTATTTACAGATTCCATTTTGAAATATTTGAAAAGTAAATGATTCTGCTTGTTTTTCTTATCAACAAGTTTTGTCTTAATAGATATTCTTCTTAATAATTTGTTATTAGATAAATAAGGATAAGATGGTGGCATCATGAAATCTTTATTTAAATTATGAGCGATACCTCTTAAAGCGGCATATTTAAACATCTGGTTACCTAGTTGTCCAGGAGAAGCAAGGTAGTTATAGCTTATCATTTTTTATTTGAACCTTAGCAAAATTAAATCAAAAAACATAGTGAAGGAATCTTTAAACAAAGAAACTTTGGAATCAGGATGATGATTGTATTGTACTGGTATTTCGTATATTTTATTTCTTTTAGAAAGCTTATACAAAAGTTCAATATCAAAAGAAAAGTTATTATATGCTATTTC
>CESP01133644.1_pt1 | contig 12901 bp, 13 predicted proteins | sample 531211 | NCBI WGS metagenome assembly CESP01 (sample SAMEA2622074, study PRJEB7988) | marine metagenome | biome: marine biome (ENVO:00000447); feature: surface water layer (ENVO:00002042); material: "saline water (ENVO:00002010), including plankton (ENVO:xxxxxxxx)" | depth 5 m | reverse complement strand
GAATCGTTGGTTCAATTAGGAAAAGACCGAGATGGTTGGAAAGAAAAAAGTATTTATGATGAAAAGCAAATAAATCACCTACTAAATATTATTGATGAATTTCAAAATACTTTTCTTTATAAGTTTATTCAATATCCCCTTTCAGTTTCTAAAAAAATATTTAAGGAAAGGTTATTTAAAATCTTATCTTATATATATAGAAAGTTTTTTTCCCAGTTTGGTATTAGTCAATCATTTGTAAATTCTGTAAAGGGATTACTAATAAGTCCAAGAGTTGAAAGCGGTGATAGTCTATCAGCCCTTCAAGAAAATAGTGATTTAAAAAATTCTTCAAAAAAATATTCAATAATAATTCCTACTTATGGAAAACATGAGCTAACTAAGAAGTGCTTAAAGTCTGTAATAGACAACAATAATTTACATGGATCAGAAATTATTTTAGTTGATGATCATTTTAAAGATCCTCTAAAAGATCATATAAAAGAGAGTGATGATCTAAAAATATTTAGGAATAAAAAAAATTTAGGATTTGTTGGTTCATGCAATCATGGTGCAAAAAATGCAAAAAATGACTATTTAATTTTCCTAAATAATGATACAGAAGTTCTAAAAGATTGGGCATATTATCTCGTAGAACATGTTGTAAAAAATCCAAAAGATATAATTGGATCAAAACTTATTTTTGAAGATGGGAAATTACAAGAATCTGGAGGTCTGCTTTGGAGAGATGCATCTGGATGGAATGTAGGAAGAGGCCAAGAAAAAAACAAAGATTTATTTTCATTCTTAAGAAAAGTAGATTATGTTTCAGGAGCTTCACTTTGTATAAAAAAATCAAACTTTGAAAAATACGGCGGTTTTGATGTTAATTATTCTCCAGGTTATTTTGAGGATGCAGATCTTTGTTTTAAAAACTGGAAAAATCAAGGTAATGTATATGTTCATCCAAGATCAGTTGTTATTCATAAAGAAGGTGGAACCTCTGGAACTGACTTAAGCTCTGGAATGAAAAAGTTTCAGAATATTAACTTACGTTTTTTTAAACAAAAATGGAAAAAAGATCTTTCACAAAAAAATAAAAATGGTGAAAATTTTGAAAACGAGTTAACTAGAAGATATAAGAAATCTATACTTATCGTTGATGAGGAGACTCCCCAAAAAAATAGAGATGCTGGATCAGTAACAGCATTTTATTTTATGAAGATACTCATTGAAATGGGTTTCTTTGTAACTTTTCTTCCTAGAAATTTACATTTTACAGATAGTCATACTGAAATACTGCAAGAATTGGGAGTACATTGTGTGTATGGTTCTGAGTATAAGAATCTTCCTAACTATTTAGATCAAAGTGATTTTGAATATGACTATGTGATGCTTAACAGGTGTGAAATTGCTAATGACTTTTTTGATAAAGTAGCTGAAAAATTTAAAAAAGCTAAGATAATTTTTAATACAGTAGACTTACACTTCTTAAGAGAAGAAAGAGAGAAAAGAGGTTCCTCTCTGAGCACTTTAACAAAAGAAAAAGAAATCTCAGCAATGAAAAAAGCTTATAAAACTATTGTTTTAAGCGACTATGAAAATAATTTGCTAACCAAGAAGCATGCTATCAAGAATGTGTCTACAATACCTCTTGTTTTTGAGAAATTTGAATATTCTAAATTAGAAAGAAAGAATTTTATTTTTGTTGGTAATTTTAGGCATACTCCGAATAAAGACTCAATTAATTGGTTTTTAAAAAATGTTTGGGCAAAAGACTATCAAAAATTTCAGCCTCATAAATTACATATTGTTGGGTCACACATTGATGATAAGCTCAGAAAAGAATTTTCTAAATACAAAAATGTTATTGTCGATGGTTTTGTAGAGGATTTAGATGATTATATAAAAGGATTTTTAATTAATTTAGCGCCTATAACATTTGGTGCCGGAATTAAAGGTAAAATTGGGCATGCTTCTTGTTTTGGAATTCCAACTATCACATCGCCATTAGGGGCTGAAGGAATGAATTTTAAGAAAAATCAGGATATTTACATATCTGAACTGGGCTCTTTCTCAGAAGAATTGCAAAAATTCTCAAAAAATAAAGAATTACTAAAAATGATATCTGAAAAAACTTATGAGTTTGCCAAAAAAAATTACTCTGTAGAATCAACAAAAGTTAAATTAAAAAGTTTGCTAAAGTGAAAACATTAATAATTGGGGGAAACTCTTTTGTTGGTAAAAATTTTACAAAAACATTTACGGAGAGTCCCCTTATATCCTCTCGAGATAAAAGTACAAGACTATATCTTGACCTAGAGAATGTAAATTCATCATTTTTTGAAGAAATTAAGAAAGAAGAAGTTGAATATTGTTTTTTTCTTGCTGCAATTTCATCTCCTGATGATTGTCAAGAAAAATATGAAAATGCAAAACTAATTAATTACATATCAACAAAAAAAGTAATTAATGAGCTGCTCAAAATGTCAGTAAAAGTAATATTTTTTTCATCTGATCAAGTTTACTCTGATTCGCCTGAAATTTTTAATAGACATTCGCAATGTAATCCAAAAACTAAATATGGCATTTTAAAAAATAAGATAGAAGAAAGCTTTTTTGAGCAACATAATTTTAAAATCTTTAGACTTTCATATATTTACGACACAAAAGATTCTTTTTTGGAATATTTAAAGGAATCAGCTAGTTTAAATAGAGAGGCAAAGATTTTTAAAAATTTTGAAAGAAATATAATATTCATTGATGATGTAGTTAACTGCATGCATAAAGCACTTTCAAATTGGGAACAAATTAATAAGATTACAAATATTTGTGGCCCTTCGACTGTTTCAAGAGAAAAAATGGCAGAAATAGTTCAAAAAAAGACATATAATAATCTTACGTTTTCTGTAATTGAACCTGACAAAAGTTTTTGGGAGGCAAGAACTAAAATTTGCAGACTAGATCCCTCAGAAACTGCTGAGGTGCTTGGCAGAAGCCCTATAACTTTTGAAGATTTTCTAGATAACCATTATGAGCAATAAAAAAGTCTTAATAACAGGAATCACGGGCATGGTAGGATCTCATCTTTGTGATTTCTTAATTGAAAATACAGACTGGGAAATTCATGGTTTATGTAGATGGAGGAGCCCACTTGATAATATTTCTCAGCATATTGATGAAATTAATAGAGGAAAAAGGATTAAACTTTTCTACGGTGACCTAAGAGATTATCTTTCTATACATAATGCATTTTCTAAATCAAATCCTGATTTTGTATTTCATCTTGCAGCACAGAGTTATCCTCAAACAAGTTTTGACTCACCACTTGATACATTTGAAACAAATATTCAAGGGACAGCAAATGTTCTTGAGGCTATAAGAAAAAATAATTTATCTCCTGTTGTTCATGTGTGTTCTTCTTCCGAAGTTTTTGGAAGAGTTTCTAAGGAAAAGTTGCCTATTGATGAAGAATGTGGATTTCATCCTGCATCTCCATATGCAATTTCTAAGGTTGGCACTGATTTAATTGGTAGATATTATGCAGAAGCATATGATATGACAGTAATGACTACCAGAATGTTCACTCATACTGGCCCAAGAAGAGGTGATGTTTTTGCAGAATCAACATTTGCTAAGCAAATTGCAATGATTGAAAGTGATCTTATTGATCCAGTTGTGAAAGTAGGAAATTTGGACTCTTTGAGAACTTTTGCAGACGTTAGGGATGCAGTGAAGGCATATTACATGCTAGTCACAAAAAATCCTATTGCCGGAGAATATTATAATATTGGAGGAACATTCTCATGCACCATAGGTGAAATGCTTGATAAGTTAATCTCCTTATCATCTGTGTCTCATAAAATTAAGGTTGAAACAGATTCTGAAAGATTGAGACCTATTGATGCAGACCTTCAAGTACCCAATACTGCTAAATTTCAAGATCATACAGGATGGCATCCTGAAATATCTTTTGAACAAACAATGGGAGATCTTTTAGATTACTGGCGAGAAAGAATTAAAAGCAATCAGAAGTTTCTGACAAGATGATTATCAGTAAAGCGCCTCTTCGCTTGGGCCTATCAGGAGGAGGAACTGATATTGCACCATTTTGCTTTGAAAATGGTGGAAAGGTTTTGAATATAACTATTAACCAATATGCATATACAACAATTGATGAATCAGACAATGTGTCTTTTGAGTCACTTGATCTTAATATTACTGAAAATCTTAATGATGTTAATAAATTACTCCTTCATAAAGAAACATATTTATATTTCATAAAAAATTTTAACAATAATGAACATTTAGATATTAAGGTTAAAACTTTATGTGAGGCACTTCCCGGCTCGGGACTAGGATCCTCATCTGCAATAGTTGTTTCAATGGTGAAGGCTTTCGATAAACTTTTATCAATTGGGCTGGATAATTACCAAATTTCGGAGATTTCATACAATATTGAAAGAAATATTTGTGGTTTTGATGGTGGTTATCAGGATCAATATGCTGCAGCTTTCGGTGGCTTGAATTATTTAGAATTCAAAAAAGATGGGTACGTAATTGTTAACCAGCTAAAATGTAAGCAAGAGACCCTTGATGAGCTTGAATCAATGATGATCTTATATTTTTGCGGAATCTCTCGAGATTCAGAAAAGATTATAAAATCACAAAAGAATGAGTTAAGTTCAAGGAAAACTTCATTAGATGCAATGAAAAGTTTAATAACTGAGTCTGAAAAGTTTAAAGATTCTATATTAAAGGGTGATATAGAATATCTTTTGGAAGTATTTAAGAATGGATGGGAATTAAAGAAGAAAACTTCTGGACTTGTTTCCAATAAAAAAATTGAAGATGCCTTTGAATCTGCCATAGATAATGGTGCATTATGTGGCAAGGTTTCAGGAGCTGGTGGTGGAGGTTTTATTTTATTCTTTTGTCCATTAGATAAAAAAACAGCAGTTGAAAATAAACTTAATGATACAGATGGAAAAGTAGTAAAATGTAAGTTTGTTAACAAAGGAGCATTTGCTTGGGAGAGTAATCTCTAAAAAAAAAATGAATAAAAATTCTCTAAGTAAATATATAGACGATACTGTTAGTGTTCTTTTAAAATCAAAAGAGTTAGATGATAAAGTAAATCTAGCAATTGAATTAATCATCAATTCAATTGAAAACAATAAAAAAATAATCTGGTGTGGTAATGGGGGCTCTGCTGCAGATGCTATGCATTTTTCTGCTGAACTCCTTGGAAGGTTTAAAAAAGATAGATCACCTATGAATTCTATATCACTTACTTGTGATATCTCTGCAATAACTGCAATTGGAAATGATTATGGGTATGAAAATATTTTCTCTAGGCAAATTGAAGGGGTTGGAGAAAAGGGTGATGTACTCATTGCAATATCGACAAGTGGGTTTTCTGAAAATATTGTAAGAGCTATTGATGTTGCCAAAACTAAATCAATTAAAGTAATTGGTATAACGGGGTCAAAAGAAAATAATCCCATTCAAGGAAATAGTGACATCAAATTAGTTATTGACTCGATGGAAACAAATATCATCCAAGAAGTTTATCAAGTTGTATGCTCATATATTTGTGGAGAAGTTGAGAGCTACTTTTATCCAGAATGAACTATTTAATTCTTGTTGGTGGCAAGGGGACTAGATTAAAAAGCATTGTAAAAAATGCCCCGAAGCCTTTGGCACCTCTATCTAATGGCCCTTTTTTAGAGTTTTTTTTTGATAAAATTGGCTTTTCATTAGAAGACAAAATACATCTTTTATGTGGTTATAAGTATGAAGCATTTGAAGAGTTTCAAAAAAGCTCAAAATTCAATTTCAATATTATTAAAGAAGATAAGCCTTTAGGAACTGGCGGAGCCATAAGGAATGCGTTTGAATTACTAAATCTAGAATCAGCTGTCATTTTTAATGGTGACTGTATACAAGATATTGATTTATCTCTTCTAAATGAAGCAATTAATAAAAATATAAATTCACCATTGATGGTTCTTAGGCATGTAGATGACAGCTCACGATTTGGAGGTGTAAAGGTTATTGAAAATAGAATTATACATTTCGCTGAGAAAGGAGACTTAAGCTCATCCTTAATCAATTCTGGCATATATTATTTAACAAATAAGTGTATAAAGAGATTGCCAGAAAATTATTCGTCAGTTGAAAAAGATTTTTTTGAAAAGCATTTGGACAAAATAAATTTGAGAGCATTTATTGCAGAAGGAAATTTTATTGATATTGGCATTCCTGAAGATTATCTAAAAGCTAAAGAGATTTATATATGAAAAAATGTCTCTTTTTAGATAGAGATGGAGTGATTAATATAGACAAAGGTTATGTTCATGAACCCCAACAATTTGAGCTAATAAGTGGTATAAAAAAATTATTAAGAGCATTTAAGGAAAATGGTTTTTTATTAATAATTGTTACAAATCAATCTGGCATAGGTCGAGGTTTTTATAGTGAAGCAAATTTCTTAAAGTTCACAAGTTGGATGAGAGAGCAGCTTGAAGACTTAATAGATGAAGTATATTTCTGTCCAAATCATCCCACACACGGCTTAGGCAAATATAAAAAAGAATGTAGCGACAGGAAGCCCGGCCCCGGAATGTTTATTAGGGCTGGTAAGGATTTCAAAATTGATTTTTCCAAAAGTGTAATGATTGGTGATAACTTTAGTGATCTAGACGCTGCAAATAAAGCAGGAATCAACAAGCTATACCTATTTAATAACAGCAAAACTAAAACAAGACAATATGATTACAAAAGAATAAGTTCATTAAACATCATTACTAGAGATTGCATCAAAAAGAATATTTAATTTCTTCTCTCCTATTCTCCAATCTAATTTATTCATCGCATTTTCTTCATAAAGTTTTTTCAATTTTAAGTTACTCAACGAAGAAATAGAGCATGACTTCAAATACATCTGGAGAGCATGAGGCGGTATTCCAGAAATGTTATCTATATCTGAAAAAGTTTGGTTAAGATCTTCATCATATAAGAATATATGGTTCAAAAGATAATGAAACCAAAAATAAGGAAATTGTTTTTTATTTCTTAAAAGGTATTCAGACGACTCAAAAATATTATCAAAAATAAAATTATTTGAGCCTTCAATAAAGTTTCTTTTGGAAGAATGATAATCGAGTACATATTCATATACTGCAGAAACTACATCTACGTTATTGGAAAAAATAAACCAATTAGAAAACAATCTATCTGACGTAGGTTTTGAATATAAAAATATCTCTTTATTTTCAAGATTTCTTGAAAACTTTTTTATGGAAATACTTGGGATTACTGTCAAATCTGCCCAAACGGCTCGAAACTTTGTTAAAAGGTATATTCGTAGTATATCTGCTTGAGTCTGAATTGGATAATCTGTGATAAAAGATATTTTATTATATATCTTGTTTAAGGCAGAACTATCAAGGAGCTGTATTTCACAATTATCATTTAAGGATTTCCAAAGATTTAAGTTCCTTTTTGCCCATTTAGGTAAATTACTTTTTCCTTGACTCCAAAAGAAAATAATTTTCAATTCTAAAGCCTATCAATTTCTTCTTCATCACAAATAATTTCTGAGTCAGACTCATAATTTTTAATATTGTTTATAGTTAAGTCGCTTGAAACATCTTTTATTGATTCAGAAGAATAGTGTTTTAAGAAAATCTCCATGACATGCTTAATACCAATTTCTTCTACTTCTCGAAGATCATTTTTAAAATAAGATGAGTAAGTATAGCTACCAGTGATAATTTCATAAGATGGAAAATAGTCAACAAAATCATTTTTGTCAGCTATATCACTAGCGACAACCCTAAGTAATGATTTAGAGTAAGTATTTGATACCAGAACATGTCTTTGTTCATAGGTTGCAATAAGAGGAACAGGAGAGACTGTTAATATTACTTTTATTTTTGGATTCAATCTTTTCATTAACTTTATAGAATCGCTCAGTGCATTGAATGTTTCAATATAGTTAAGATTTTTAAATTTATATTCTTCGATTGAATCATCTTCATTATAAACGCCTGGAGCGACTGGCAGAATTCTAGATGTATTTTTGCACATCCATGATTCTGTTAGCCCAAGAGTAAAAACAAAAATATTTGATTCTTCAATAATTTTTTTAACATATTTAAGATGTTCGATACGAGAATCGATAACATCATCAGCATTTTCAAAGCTATCGCCAATATTTGGTCTTAAAGAGTCAATGAAAAGATTTTGATCTTTCTTTTTCCAAACTAAATGACTTGTTTCAATCTCACCAATTGATTCTCTCAATATTTCATATAGTTGAATGGTTGTATATATATTGCCATACCTTGCCGAGAAGACTTCATAATTTTTTTTCAGCATCTCTTCTTTTGACATTCCTTTTTTTGCTTTTTCTGTAACATGATAATTATATCCATTAGCTTTTAAGGCTTTTGCCAAATTTTGAGCAAAACAACTTCCAGCCGTACAAATTCTATCTTCTTTCGAAATCTTAAACTTTGTAGAGATTACAGGATCAATTTCAAATTTCATTTTTGTAGAGATTGATCTTCTCCAAAAACTTGAACTTGGTAACTTCTTATATGGATTCATAATTATTTATAATTGCGCTAGTTTCTTCGGAAATTAAGTTTCCTCTTATAACAAGATCATTTATATCAAATTCAAAATCACTATATACTTCAAATGATTTTTCTATCATTACTAATCTGTTAAAAAAATTATTTGATTCAGATTCCTTGTATGCTTCTGAATAGCTCACGAATTTAAAATATTCTGCGACTTCTTTTTCAACTGACCAGACAACGCTTTTGCTTAAACTATCGAAGATTTGTAGATCATTTGAGATTTTACTTACGAGTCCAGCATTCATTAATTTTAATTGGACCATTAAACTTAAAATATTAATCTTAGGATGGTTGAGTGTATACATAAAAGGCTCGCGTATGCACATTGTTTTAAGAATTGGTATAAGGCTATCAAAAATGTCTGAATGAGCAGATTGTAAGTTCTGTATTGACCTATTCCAGCCTAATTTAATTAGTTGAGGATTTTTATAAATATTATTAATGAGTTTTTCAGTTTGTTCAATTGAAAGGCCTTTCTTAAATCCTAAAAATGTACTCAAAGAATGATAGTCACCAAGCAAACCTCCGATATGGGCATCACCCAAAAATAAATAGCATTGATCTGGATGAAAAGCATGGAAGATAATTGGATTAATTTCAATAAAGTCTGGCTTTGAAGTCCATTTTTTTATTTCATTTGATATCGTTTTGGTAGAAATAATTAAATCAAAGTCATTAATCTTTTTTTGAATACCCTTTGACTCTCTTAAAAATTTTTGAATAAGATAATCTTCTATAATTGCATCTGGAAAGATTGCCTCCAAAGTACACTTAATACCGAGAATATTACAATTAGAAACACAAAGTATATTCAAAATAAATACATAAAAAAAGATGTCTTAGTGTAGTATATTCTTTTTATGAAGCCAATTATTATCCATCATCATATTTTTAAAAACTCAGGAACTTCATTTGACCAAATACTCATTGATAATTATGGCAAAGATGCATTCTTTGAAGATAACAAGTTTCCATTTTTTAGATATACATCATTCCAAATAGAAAAAATAGTTCAGTCAATAAAAAGCTCCAGATCTATATCATCACATCAATTTCCTCATCCTTTCTCAAATAAATATAAATTTATTAAGAATAGAGATGTTTACTCTGTGACTTTCTTGCGAGACCCCATAACACGAGTTAAATCAATTTACTCCTTTAAAAGGAAAAATAGAGATTCATCAATTACTTCGAGAAATGCAAGAAAATATAATTTTAAAGATTGGTTAGAAATTTCAATGGAAGATGATTTTGAAAGGGTTCATGTTTCAAACTCCCAATGCTCTTTCTTTTCAATAGATGATAATGGAAAAGCAATAAAAAAAAGAGATGGTTACTGTTATTTATATGACTTAGATTTAGCAAAAAAAAATTTAAGGAAATTCTTTTTTTGTGGAATTACTGAGGAATTTGAACATTCGGTTGCCCGTCTTAATAATCAATTAAGTAAAAATGAGGTTGACGTATTGAAATTTGGGAACGTAAGAAAAAATGTTACTTCATCTAATCTCGATGAGCCTATAAATATAAGAATTGAAAAGGTCTTAGACGAGTTAGGAAAAAGTTTAGGTAAAAAATTGCTCGAGATGAATAATCAAGACTTTATGCTTAGAGATTATGCCAAAGAACTTTTCTTTGATGATAAAAATTAATTAAAAAAATTATTTTTTCAGCAAAGAATGGTGCCCAGAGCCGGACTTGAACCGGCACGAAGTTGCCTTCGAGGGATTTTAAATCCCTTGTGTCTACCAATTCCACCACCTGGGCATAAGAGGTACTATTTTTTATACTTTATATTCTGCTCTTTTTCTCTTTTAGTTGTTTCATTATAAGCTGATCGTAAATCATTGTTTACAGAAATTACTTTTTCTAAAAGCTCCATATGCGCATTTAGATTCTTTGCATAACTTTCTAGTGCAGAGGTATCTTTTGGAAAACATGCGCCACCAAACCCAAATCTTCCATCTGGACCAGGAACACTCATATGTGAAGATCCTATCCTGATATCCTTTGAAATCAACTGAACAAAATCATTCCATGATCCTTCTGTACCTGAATTAACATAAATATTTCTTAACTCATTAAAAAAAACAACTTTGGTAGCAAGAAAAGAGTTAATGGCATATTTAACAAGAGAAGCGGTCTTTAGATTAGTATAATTAAAATCAGTTCCCTTGCATGAAGTATGAAATTTATAAAAATTAGCTAATTTTTTTGAGTTTTTTTTATCTCCACCAAAAATGAAGAATGACGAATTTTTAAGATCTTCAAATGCATGTTTCTCTCTGAGAAATTCTGGATTATATACAAATGAAGGAAAACCTTTCGACAAACTTTCAATTTTATCTGGAAGAATTGTACTTTTCATAACGACCAAAGAGTCAGTTGAATACTTTTCAATTTCATTGAGAACTTTAGTAACTATTTTTAAATCCTGACCACCGCCTTCATCCATTGGTGTTGGAACACAAACAAATAAAATATTGCATTCTTGGTTTTCCAAATCTCTAACTGATGTATTTAATTTAGGATCGATCTTAATAATGGAAACATTACTATTTATTACTTTTTCTAAAGCATTTCCAACAAACCCCAATCCAATAATTCCCACTTTCATTGTGCCAATTAAAGGTCTCCATCCTTACGCATTTTTTCTCTAATTTTAGTTGCTGAAATTGATGTTATTGAGTCACTAAAAGACTCCTCCTCAAATACATAACCTACCCCTCTTCCATAGGTGATATTCACGATATTCGGAACCAACATAATTTCATACTCATTCCCTCTTATGAAGCCATCTCGGGCAAGTCCCTTTTCTATTTCTCCACAAACGTAATCCCAATCAAAGGGATTATCGTCTTGACCATCTCCACCTGATGCACCCTGGACATCACGAACTTGAATTATTACTTGTCCAGTTTTAGAAACACATCTTTTAAATAACTCCTGATGTCCATCATGCCAAGGTTGCCATCTTCCAAGCATTTGCACTGTTGGCTTTTTCCAATCAAACATACTTTTCCATTATATCGTGTGCAATATTGATATGATTTTTGTCATTCCACTCTTTTATATGAAAATCTACATTATCAGGTTTTTGAAAGATTTTATTAGTGTCTGCGAATCTACCTTCATCAATGGTATCCATCCAAATAGTTATATCTGCATCAAAATTTTTTCTTGTCTCTTCGGTTGGACATACAAAATCACAAAGAACAAATCTACCATTCTTTTTTTCAAAATCAGCAAAGGTTCTCATTCTGTTTGACTGACGTGTTCTTCCTTCGTCAGAAAAATCCCAATCATTCGCCATATCTCTGACCTTATCAGCATTGTACCAAGCTGATTTTAGTAAAGGTTGAAGTCTTTCCGTAAGATAAGTCTTGCCACTGCCTGGGAGGCCCATTATTAAGATCTTCATGTCTTTAATCCTCTTTAAAGGAACATATTATATACAAATTTATAGATCTGGATCGTTTAATTTGTGCTGGAGGCTGAGGCCGGAATCGAACCGGCGTACACGGATTTGCAGTCCGCTGCATGACCACTCTGCCACCCAGCCATTCAAAAAAAGATTATATACCTAATTTAACTAAATCTTTTTGATTGATAACGCCTACTAACTCCTCATCTTGCATAACAGCAAGACATCCTATCTTTTTTTCGGCCATCTTATTGAGACACTCAGACGCTAGTTCATCAGGAGATACTGATAAAAATCTTTCGCTCATAATATCTTGAGCAATCATGTCAAAAAAATAATTTGATTTATCAATTGCCCTTCTAACATCACCATCGGTTATGATTCCAATAATTTCATTTTCTTCTGATGCAACAAATACCACTCCGATACCTTTTTCAGAAATCTTCTTAATGACATCTTTTGATAAAGCATTATGTTTAATTATCGGTAAATCATCTCCGGTGATCATGGCATCTTTAGCAGACAAAAGTAATCTTTTTCCCAATGTTCCACCAGGATGAGACTTTGCAAAGTCTTCAGGTTTAAAATCTTTTTTATTCATTAAAGATATTGCAAGCGCATCACCCCAAACAAGAGTTGCAGTAGCACTTGAGGTAGGAGCAAGATCTAAAGGGCAAGCTTCTTTATTTACTTTAATCAACTGGTGATAGTCTGAAATCTTTGCTAATGTAGATTTATCATTTCCAGATACGCCTATAACAGAACAGCCTAATTTCTTTATAATGGGAATTGTTTTGAGCAGATCTTCAGTCTCACCTGAATAGCTAATTGCAACAACAATATCATC
>CESP01050228.1_pt1 | contig 12921 bp, 6 predicted proteins | sample 531211 | NCBI WGS metagenome assembly CESP01 (sample SAMEA2622074, study PRJEB7988) | marine metagenome | biome: marine biome (ENVO:00000447); feature: surface water layer (ENVO:00002042); material: "saline water (ENVO:00002010), including plankton (ENVO:xxxxxxxx)" | depth 5 m | reverse complement strand
AGTGCTTCACGGCATGGGGGTTCGAGTCCCTCCACCCGCACTTTATTTTCTCCTAATCCAAATTTCATGAATTGGATCTCCTTTGCTACTAAATCCCATATGATTCCACTCACCATTATCTAATTTAAATTCAAAATCAAGTTTAGCACCAACCCTTGAATCATCCCTTGAGAAAAACTCAATTTGTTCAATGTATTTGCCATTAACTGTGAGATAAGTTCCTCCTCCTGTTCCCATGAATTGTCTCGTTTCAGTATTGTAAGCTATCCACTGAAATCTACTGCCTGACAAAATTTTCATTGTTTTCCTAGGTCTGTCAATACTCCTTGTGCTTTTCTCGCCATTTCTAAATCTTCCAGACATTAACCATGCACCATTAAGTTGACCTGGGCTCCCATCATCAATTCTATTCCAAGCCTTACCCGAATTAATGTTGGTAACTGTATTGTCTTTTATATCAATCTCAAATTTGATGGTGGATCCAACTTTTTCTTGATCTTGGGTGTCAAATTCAATTTTTTCAGTTAAAGTACTACCATCAAGAAACCATGATCCCCCATTGGTTGATATAAATTTTCCATTCGAACTGTCAAATACACTTGTTGATTTAAAGCCTTTGCTAAAAATAACAACATGCCTGTGTGTGCTGCCATCTGAATTTGTTTCATATTTTTCCCAAGCCCCAATAATTGATTGGGAATTCAGAAATTGAGAAAATAAAATAAGAAGAAAAAGTTTTAATTTATTCATTTTGCATTGATTTGGTAACACTGTTTATCGATACTAGGTTGTCATCAATAAATTTACTGTTAATTATTTCAATTTCTTTTAATTTATTAGCATTGAGTAAAAGCACATTTATAGTATTTTTGAGCTGTTTTGAATTTTGTATACTAAACCCGCCTTTTAGTTTAATCAATGCTTTAGCTTCATTTGAAAATTTGAAATGTTTTCCAAAAATAACAGGATTTCCGTAAACACAGGGTTCTAGTATATTATGTAACCCTTTTTTTTGGAAACCACCACCTATATATGAGATTTTTGCAAATTTGTACAAATATTTTAGTACACCTACTGAATCTACAATAAGTATATTATTTTGTACATTATATTTATTATCGCTTAGTAAATTAACTTGGTTATTTAGTTTTGATTTTATTCTACTTATATTTTTTTCTGAAACTTCATGTGGCGCAATTATGTATTTCATATTTTTATTAATTTCTTCACTTATATAGTCAAATATAATTTCTTCATCTCTTCCCCAAGTACTGCCAAATACTATACATTTGTCATCTCCTAAATAATTTACCAGCTTTTTATTAATATACTTTTCTTTTTTTTGCAATATTGCTCTGTTAAATTTTAGATTTCCTATATACAATGTGTTATCAACCTTCATCTTTTTCATCTCTCTTTCACTATTATCATCTTGGGTAAAAATCTTAGTATACTTTTTTAAAATCTCTTTAAATATTCTTGAATTATATCTATCATATACATAATTTACTAGGTAAAATTTTATATCTCCTTTTTTGAGTTCATTTATATAATTAGGCCAAATTTCTGATTTTATAAATACCGCAAATCTTGGATTCAAAATCTTAATCAATTTTTTTGCGTTTTTATTTGAGTCTATTGGCAGGAAGTATGTTTTACTTACCTCATTTATTCTTTCTTTAAGTTTAAAACCTGATTCGGAAAAGAATGTTAATATTATTTCATTATCAAAAGTTTTCTTGATTTCTTTTATTAGTGGTATTGCTAACTCATATTCACCCAATGATGCTGCATGGAACCAAATATATTTTTTCTTTCTATCTATATCTTTATCAATTTCATGAAATAAATTTTCTCTAACTTTTAAAAAACGACTGATTCTTCTTGAAAAAATGGATAATATTGGTAAGAGAATTTTATCAATAAATTCAATTAATATATTGTAGAGAATATTCATTTATTGAGCCGATTCAACATGTACTTCCCTGTTAATCTTTCTTATTAAACCACATAAGACTTTACCAGGGCCTATTTCGGTAAAGTTTTTAGCTCCAAGATTAATCATATTGACCACTGAGTCAGACCATTTTACTGGTGAGACCATTTGATCTATTAAATTTTTTTTGATTTCATTTTTATCACTAACACCATTTCCAGTAACATTTTGAAAAATGGGACATATAGGTTCATGAAATTCAATTGAATTAATAAACTCCTTGAGTTCTTTTTTAGCATCACCCATTAACTTAGAATGAAAAGCACCACTTACATTTAGCTGCATGCTTCTTTTAGCCCCCATATTGTTAAAGAGAATACAAATTTCCTTGATTGCTTCAAATTCACCAGAAATAACTACCTGTCCTGGGCAGTTTAAGTTTGCAGCCACAACATATTTACTGAATTTTTCACATTCATTGATAATTGTTTTATCATCCAAACCCAAAATTGCAGCCATAGTCCCATGATTATTCTCACAAGCTTTCTGCATTGCATTAGCACGTGCAGACACCAGTTTCAAGCCATCATCAAAATTAATTGTCCCATTAGCCACTAATGCGGAAAATTCACCAAGAGAATGACCAGCAACAAAATCTGGTTTAATTTTAGGATCAAACTCCCTAAGTTTTGCTATTGAATGAACAAATATTGCAGGTTGTGTTACCTTGGTTCTTTTCAAATCTTCATTTGTTCCTTCAAACATAATTTTTGACAATGAAAAACCAAGTATTTCATCAGCCTTCTCAAATAATTTTTTAGCAGATTTTGAATTTGAGTAAAGTTCTTTGCCCATCCCCGGAAATTGTGATCCTTGCCCTGGAAAAACAAATACATTCATTTATTTAAATTTATCATATGTGATGAAACTAAAATTATAATCATGATTTTCAATATCAAACATTTTTATTTTTTTAACCTCTTTCCATATTTTTTTGTCTATCTCTGGAAAAATGGTATCGCCCTCAAAATTGTGATGTACTCTGGTAAGTTCTATTCTTTTAGAATATTCAAGTCCTAATTTGTATATTTCAGCACCCCCAATAATAAAAGGTTGTGGATCATCTTTACAAACCTTCAGTGCATTTTCAATTGAATCAACAACCACTATATTTTCAGCTGTATAATTTTTATTTCTTGTGATAACAACATTGGTTCGATTTGGTAAAGCTTTAGGCATGGATTCAAAGGTTTTTCTCCCCATTATCACATGATGCCCTTTTGTTAGACTTTTAAACCTAATTAAATCTTTACTTAGATGCCATATCAATTTGTTGTTATCTCCTATAACATCATTCTCGGATGCAGCAACAATAATAGTTACCATTTGGTTTGAGTTGTTTGAATTTGATTCAGTATAAATTTTTGATTCAATCTCAATATTTTTTCTTAAAGACTTAATTTTTTCTTTTTGTATTTCAATTAAATGACTTTTTTGATTCGAAACCCATTTCTTATTTATAATCTTTTTTGAAATAAAAACATCAAATAAATGATAAAGTAATATGAATGTCCATATTAATAAGACCCATATGGACCACGAGTAATTGAAAATTGATAAATTTTCACCAACTGCTAAGACTAAATCTACAAATAAAAAAAATCCCGAAATAAAAAGATAAAATATAAAATGCCTATATACATTTTTTTTCTGCCTTATTCTGCTTTGGGCATTCTCCAATAATTCAATTGTTTCATTGTCAATACTGGAATTATTATCGCCAAACATAGAATCACAAAAGTAGGTGATTAAATTTACTTTACAATCCTAGTTTGCTACAGTAAATTTAGAAACACCCGAATCAGAGTTACTTCCAGAATTATCTTTTGTTATTATCTTCCAATAGTAAACTCCTAAGTCAGAAATATTTTGAGTAACTTTTGTAGATGTGATATTTGATTGAATTCTTGTTGTTGGTGGATTGGATGTGCTCAGATAAAGATCATAAGTTAGTGTATCACCTGTGTCTACATCACTTCCTGACCATTCAAACTCAATACTTCCAGGCGCTACTGTTGCCTCTGCTGTTGGCTTAATAAGATCAGCTGGGAAGGGAGCGTAGTTTGAAGTTTGATCCCCTTTAAGATAAAATTTCCACTTCTCACTTTCTGCTGTATCACTCGATGAGTTAGACGAAGATACTATATACCAAGAGTATGGTTGCCCTCTTTCTAGTTGTATAGTAATCGTTGTTGAGGTTGTACTTTGAGATATTACGGACTGTGTTAATAGATTTTTTACATTAATGGTGTAAGTATCTGTATACTGAGACGAATTCCATCTAAACTCAACATTCTCACCATCAAGACATTCAGTATTATTAGCTGGTGAAACAAGAGTTGTTGAAGTGGGAGGATTAATAGGATCAGGTGGATCTACATTACCACCTCCTCCATCGTCTTTTCCTCCACATGAGATTACGATTAACGAGATTAGAATTAAGAAGGTAAAGTGTAGTTTTTTCATATTATTTTTTTACAAGTTTTGCAGTTTGTCTTACAGTTTTTGAGTCTACCTTTATGTAGTAGAGACCTGGTCGTAGGTTTGATACTTGAAGATCTATAGATCTGGAATTAGTTATATTATTATCCTTGATCCATATTAATCTTCCTGCATTATCAAACATACTTACAGACACCTCTTCATCGTTTCCACCAATCCAAAGATTGGTAGTGTTAGTTGCTGGGTTTGGACTTAACAAAATATCCTCAGAGTTAAATACAGTTTCCTCATATGTACCCTGACATTCTTTATCCCCTACAACTTTGATAAAGTTTAGTCCTTTAACTAAATCAAGCTTAAAGTTGGAATTTGATGTTTTATATACTCTATTGTTATGGGTTATGGTGTAACTGCTACTTCCATTAAAATCAAGATTCATTGTGTTAGAATCGTTGGCGATAGCTGATAGAACTGTGATATCTTGCGGTTCAGTAATTACAACATTAAAACATTGCTCAAAGTTGGGTATTGAGCTCGTAGTAAAACATATTCTATAGTCACCGGCCTCAATGTTATTTTTTGACCATTCGTTCGATTGGATTAGCTCTGGAGCAAAATTAAAACCACTTGGCCCACCACTAATTGAAATCGTGAATTTCATATCATTTGGAATAACATCTGAATTAATCGATAGATTTATCTCGCCATTGTTAGAACTTCTACATGTCTCATTTTTTATATTTAATGAAAATACGTTTTGAGGTATTGGATTAGAATCACAAACATCCCCAATTCCGTCATTATCAATATCAGATTGATCTGTATTAGGTGTTTCAGGGCAGTTATCGGTATCATTGTTAATACCATCCTCATCATTATCATTTGATGTCACTTTTAGGCTAATATCAAATTCTCTCGATTTACTTTCTGATATCGCCTTAAATTTCAAATCATAGGTACCAAGATTTGCATCGTTACTAATACCAATTTCTACACTTACAGTTCCATCCGAGTCAATAATATATTTTTGACTAGGTGTATAATTTACTGTTGAATTTGCAGGAAGACCTTCAATAGAAAATTCAACTTCCTCATTAAAATCATTGTAAACATTATAGTTTACATCAAAACTTTTTGATGTTCCCTTGAGAATTTCTAAATATGTTGTATTGGAATTTATTGTGAAAGTAGGCTCGCTATTTTGAAAAACCCCTGAGTAAATACCAAGTCCATAAGTCGAAGCAAAGACTTTGTTATCTCCCTTTCTTAGGTCCATATCAGTTACCCTAACATCTTTCATACCCGCATATGCTTGCTTCCATGTAGGATTACTTGAACTAAAATTATTTGTAAACCAAACTCCAAGTTCAGTTCCGACAATAACCTCATCTTCGTCAAGTGGACTTTGAATGATATTATAAACTGGAAGATCTGGTAAGTTGCCTTCTTTGGCTGACCAATTTTCTCCTCCATCATTACTATACCATATACTTTCCACACCATAATTGTAGAATGTCACAAATATGTGATTTTCATCTTTTCCAAATTCAATATCGGAAATACTACCAACAAAACTGTCTCCTGTAATTTGTACTTTTTGTTGATTATTTGGGTTATTAGCATTACTCACTTTATAAAGTTGACCAGCATCACTACCAACATAAAGTATTGATGATTGTGTATTAAAAGGTGAAACTGTTAACGCAGACGTACTTGAACCCAAACCATTAATTACATATGTATCTTTAACCGTTCCTCTGCTGCCAGAAAAATCGTCCCAATTATGGTAAGCTCTAACATTACCATTACCTGCATTGGAGTAAATGACACCAAAGTTTGAGTCAAGCGCTTGTTTATTTATAAAATCTCCTTCATCATCATCATTTGAGGATATTCTCCACCAAAGACTTCGATTATTTGTTCCAGGGTTGTTCATGTTCAAAACGTAGTTGGAGTTGTTGTAGGTATGGGCATAGACTATGTATTTATTGTCATTTTTTTGAGAAAACATTGTACCTGCACCATCACCACTACCAAAGTCATTTCCTATACTAAATCCATTATCGTTATCTGCCTGAATGGACGTACCGTTATCTTGCATTCCACCAGCGAAAACATCTTTGTGACCACTGATTGTAGTAACCAGTGTGTAAACATATCCTCCATCACCATTATCAGCTGTGGGATCCCATGAACCAACTAACGGATCATCACCGTATACATTGGTTGTATAATTATCAAACATTCCAACTGGGGCAACAGCGACAGTGTAATATTGAGCAGTATGAAATTTGTTATTTCTTGGGACAATTGAACCTCCACTAAAATATCCAATACCACCATCGTTTCCGAATAGAGTAAGGTTAGGATTATTATCATTAAAAATAACTGAGTGTTGATCAGCGTGTAAATATTGGGCGTCTCTTCCACTTCTATTTGTTAAAACTCCCCAGTCATTTCCTTGATTGGTTGATTGAAATAAATTTATTCCTCCGATGTATGCAATAGCTGGCTCTGTTGGATGGGCGCCGAGTGATATACTGTAATATGATTGGCCTCGACCAAAATCATATTCAGGAACACTCGAGTCTGGGTCTACCGGAGGATCAAGAGATTGAAAATTTCCTGCTATCCAATCAACAATAGTTCCTCTGTATATGTTTGGAACTACCCTAATGAATCCATCACCTGTACTTTTTGGTGCTATTGCTAAGGCAATTAGCTTATTATCGGCTGTGAAGGTAATTTCAGTTCTTCTTGCAGGATCATTATCATGTCCTCTGATTTCATTAATAAAAGTTGCAGCCGAACCTTCTTCATTTAATCGATAAATTTTTCCACCGCCTTTTGGTGGATTAGTAGTCCAATCACCAACTAATTTGTATTCTGAGCTGATTGTCGATGAAACCCAAAGTCTATTGTCTTTATCAAGTTCCATATCCATTGGCACAACAGTTTTGTTATGAATGTCATTATCAACATCAATTGGATGATAAAGTTCTATTTTAGTCCAATTGATTCCATCAACAGTCTTGTAGACACCATCATGTGCTGAGCCAAGTACAGTACTTTGATTAGAGCCTCTAGTTCCTAATATTCTTGTCCATAATCTTGAAGCAGCGGCTACATAAACCTCTGATGTACCTTCATTATCCCTAACAACAACATCATTTATAAAGAATAAACCGGGTACTATATCCAGCCCTGAAACACCAATATTGGTTTTTTTGATGATTCTAACATCTGTTTTACTATTTGAGATGTAATTTTTTATTTTATTTCCATCTACAGACTTGATGTAAATTGAGGGGATCGTAATGGAAGAAACATCACCACTTCCTGGGCCCATGGTAATTAGATCGTCAGTCCAACCTGATTCTCCAGTGTCTTTGTTGTATACGATTACGGCTTTGGCTCCAGAATTTTGTCCTTCAGTAATTTTTTTGAAATAATCACAATTGCTTGAATTTATTGAACCATCTTCAATCAGTACAATTTTGCCCTGAATATCATTTGCGTTTGATAATGTAGAGCATCCATCAATTGGATTGGCAACTATTATCTCATTTTCAAGATAACTTAGTGGCGGACCTGGAAGATTTGGTCCAAAACTAGCCTGAAGGAAGCTTATTGGATTCTCATCTGTTTGTGTTGTAATAACTAGTTCATTAGCTTCACTCTTAAAAACTTGTTCGGAGTCTGATCTACCACCGAAAATATTTTCCCAAGTAGCACCTGCATCATTAGATCTCCAAAGACCATTTCCTAATGCATCTCCTCCGGTGTAATGCTCCCCTGTCCCAGCATAAAAAGTCGTTGTATTATTTGGATCGTATGTCAATACTGATATGGGCAAATTTCTTGGTACTCCTTGAACCATGTTCCACTCAGAATTTTCATCTTCAATATTTTCATTGACAAAAATTCCACCACTTACTCCACCAGCAAAAACCCTTTTATTGGATGAGTCGTTGGGATCAAACATAATTCCGTTTGTTCTTCCCGCAATATTGGTGGGACCCCTCGGAACCCAAGCCATGTCTGGATTTTCTCCCGGCACACCTGCAACTCTAATTTTTTCTAAGCCTTCTAAATCTTCCTGTATTTTAAACAAGTTTTCTGTTCTTGGTCTTCCAAGAACTGGATCCATTGTCAATTCCCATATCCTGTCATTGTATGGATTTGGTGGTAGTTTAAGTTCTTTTCTTTCTGATTTGGAGAGTTTTTTAGTATGTTTAAAAGGGCTATTTTTTAAATTAATTTGATGTAGTTCTCTTAAATACTCAATTTCATTATTATAGTTATACTCATAAATAAAAGCTGTTAAGACAATTAGTAGGGCAATATGCTTTATTTTTTTTTCAAACATGGATTGGTAAATATATTTTATTTTTTAACAAGTTTTGCAGTCTTTTTAACCGTTTCTGAATCAACTTTTATGTAATACAAACCAGGTCTTAAATTAGAGACTTGTATATCTATGTTTCTTGAACGGTTCATGCCATTTAATCTTACCCACAATAACCTACCAGCACTATCAAACATACTAATAGTTACCTCTTCATCATTACCACCAACCCAAAGTGTAGATGAATTAACTGTCGGATTAGGACTCAAGAGAATTTCCTCTGAATTGAAAATGGTTTCTTCATATATGCCTTGACATTCCTTGTCACCAACAACCTTAATAAAGTTTAGCCCCTTATCAAGAGTCAGTACAAATTCAGAGTCAGAGGTTGTATAGTATTTATTGTTGTGAATAATGTTGTAGTTGGCACTTCCATTCAGATCAATATTTAACTCTTGAGTATCTTCTCTTTTTTCAGTGAAAACTGAAATATCATCTGGCTCGTTGATTAAAACATTAAAACATTGTTCATAATTGGGGAGTGAGATTGAGGTTAGGCATACTTCATAACTACCTGCCTCAAGGTTTCCTAATGACCATTTGTTACCCAAAATGGATTCAGGGTTGTGTGAGAAACTAACAGGACCGCTTTTCACATGAATGTAGAACTTGATTCCAGGTATATCATCTTCTAAAATTGAAATACTCAATCTGCCATCATCAGATGATTTGCAGGATTCATCAGTCGTTTGAAGAGTGAATACATTTTGTGGTATCGGATTAGGATCACAAACATCACCAACTCCATCATTATCTAAATCTGACTGATCAGGGTTAGCTGTGGAAGGGCAGTTATCATTTTCATTAAATATACCATCGTTGTCAAAATCATCAGACAAGATATCTAATGTAATATTTGCGCTAAGTGATTGGGTTGAGCTTTTGGCAGTTACTTCAAGATCGTATGATCCCGAAACTTCCTCACCACCAACATCAATAGTAACAACTACAGTTCCATCCTCACTTATGGTAATTATATCACTCGGGTTGTATGATTCAGTAGTTAGGGATGGTAAGTTGATTACATCAAATGTTACTTCTTCATTAAAACCTCCCTTGACTTCATAATTAATATCAAAGGTGTCGGAATTTCCTTGTCCAATTTTTAAAACTTTTGGATCAACACTAATGGATAAAGAAGGTTCTACAACAACTTCCTCTTCAGTGAAAACTCCAGAATATATTCCTAAACCATATGTGGCTGCAAAAACTTTGTAATCATCTCTCATGTCCAAATCTGTAATTCTCACATCACTCATTCCAGAATTTGCTCTTGACCAGTCTGGGTTGTCTGATTCAAAATTCTTAGTATACCAAACGCCTAATTCAGTTCCAATTATCACCTCGTTCAATGACAAAGGATTCTGTAAAATACATCTTACAGGAATGTCGGGAAGATTGCCTTCTTTCTCAGTCCAAGATTGTCCACCATCTTCAGAGTAAAAAATATTTTCTACACCGTAGTTATGAAAAGTCACAAAAATATGATTCTCATCTTTTCCAAATTCTATGTCTGAAACACTACCTAGAAATTGACTACCTGTTATATTTGACCAATTTGCGGTTGAATTATCATTGGCATCTGCTGTATCAGCATTGGTTACTTTAAAAACACTACCAGATTCTGTTCCAACAAAAATTGTTGAGCTATCTGTTGTGAAAGGGGAAACTTTTATGGCAGAAACATTACCATCTAATGAACCTGTCATTATGATGTTTGGGGCATTTGTGTTTCGGTCGGCGTCTTCAAAATCATCCCAACTGTGATATGCAATAATTCTGTTTGTACCACCAGATCTATAATTAGAATAAACAACACCACGATTTGAATCCAAATCTTGAACTGTTATGAAATCACCATTTGTGCTACCCTCTGAGTTCAGTCTCCAAGTTCTAGACGTATCACCATTCAAATTAACTGCCTCAACAGCTCGATTGTATACATAATTTGTTATGTAATATTTATTGTTCACATTTTGAGAGAACATCGTTGCAGCACCATCTCCGCCTGAAACATCAACTGCTCTGGTTTTTGCATTGCCCCTGTCTGCTTGAAACATAGTCCCATTATCTTGGAGACCACCAACAAAAACATCTTGATTTGGACCTGTTCTTGAAATAAAAACAGAACTGGACCTGTTAACACTTCTATCAGTCCCTCTTTGTGTGACAGAGTGGTTTTCAAACATTGTTGATGGAGCAACAGCAATTGTATAGTATTGGGATGTGTGGTAATTGTAATTGCGTGAACCAAGATTAGTTCCCTGGTTGTCACTGTAAAATATACCACCATCATTTCCAAATAAGATTTTATTGGAATCTGCACTCGAAATGACTGAACTATGTTGATCAGCGTGAGCAAACTGGAGCCCTGACATACCGTACCAATGAGAAATTTGAGTCCAGGGATTATTGGAGCCATTACCATTCCCTCCGTTATCAGTCCTGAACAAATCTATACCACCTACATAAGCCACGTTAGGATTGCTTGGATCAGCTTTAATCATCAAATCATAAAATGATTGCCCCCTTGTAAAATCGTCATCACTAATACCATTATCTATATCAGATGGAAGCTCGATTCTAGTGACTGTTCCTTCAAATGCGTTTGGTGCTTTAAATATACCAACAGGGGGTGATGAAAGACCACCATTTGCATTCTCAATCTGACTTAAAACCCAAACGGTATTGTTGGATGAGATGTCAATCTCAGTTCTTCTTCCCCCACCCAAATCGTTTGCGTCTACAAGCCCATCATCATTTGTGTCTTCAGTTACCTGAAATTTCTTCTCAAAGGATGTCACATCCTCGTTGGCTACATACACAGCACCTCCTCCTTGCCCCCTCCATCGAGTTGTTGAAATCCAAACTCTTTCATCGGCAGGGCTGATTTCAATATCAATGGGTTGAGCTAGTATGTTACTGTTTTCGGCATAAATGGGAATTCTTTGCCAAGTCCATTCGCCATTATCATTTTCAGTGCCTTTAAAAAATCCATAGTCACCATCACTACCAAATATTGTTCGAGAAGCATCTCTGTATGATGAAGTACCCGCGGCAACTAAAACTTCAGACTTACCAACTTGATCACTAAATCTGACAGCAACATCGTTAATATAAAATGTACCTGGAACAATTCTGTATCCCTGAATTTGAACACTTGATTTTTTGATGGAAAGTCTTACATCGCCATTGCTAATTAATGATTTAAGGTGATTACCATCAGCACGAGAAATCATAATTGAGGGGATTGTAATCCAATTTAAATCATAAGTGAGTGGTGGGTCGGCATCTGCACCGGGGGATGTCATAGTGAAAATACCATCTTGCCAATCACCAGATCCATTATCTTGATTTACAACAATAATTAATTTAGCCCCAGCAACTGTTGCTGCGTAACTTTTGTTTGAAAAATAACAGTCTCCTCTGTCAACAATAACAATTTTATCTTTTATTTCAGCTGGGTTAGAAAAATTACTACAACCTAAAATTGGATTACCTAATACAGCATTTGCAACAATTGGCTCGGAAGGGACTGGAGGTCCGTAATCGGCACTACCATAATTGTAAGTTCTGTTTGTTGATGGATCAACAATTTCGACAACATCAGGTTCGCTGATAAATGTTGATGGATTATCGGTATCACCTCCAAAAATTTTATTCCATGTGTCACCACCATCTTTAGATTGCCACAAACCATTTCCGAGAGCATCACCAGCAGTATACGATTCGCCTGTCCCGGCATAAAAAATTTGAGTATTATTTGGGTCGTATGCAAGTGATGAAACAGCAATATTTTGAGGAATGTTTTTAGTTACTAATGTCCATTCAGAGTCTGGATTTGATATGTTAGTGTTCTTAAAAATTCCACCGCTTACTCCACCGGCAAAAACTGTTTCGTTGCTAGGATCATTAGGGTCAAACATAATCCCTTTGGTTCTTCCGCCTACATTTACTGGGCCTCTTTGAATCCACTGCATTTCTTCATTTTCACCAGGAACTGCACTAGATCTTGAACTTATTCTGTTACTTTGATTTTCAAGTTGTTTTCTTAATTCAAATAATTTTTCAGGTT
>CESP01166490.1_pt1 | contig 12923 bp, 13 predicted proteins | sample 531211 | NCBI WGS metagenome assembly CESP01 (sample SAMEA2622074, study PRJEB7988) | marine metagenome | biome: marine biome (ENVO:00000447); feature: surface water layer (ENVO:00002042); material: "saline water (ENVO:00002010), including plankton (ENVO:xxxxxxxx)" | depth 5 m | reverse complement strand
CATTGGCACAATTGAGCTAACAGTACCAATAGGCCTTCCAGATGAATTTGGATTAAAAACTTCTGTTTTTAGCGATTTTGGTATCATTGGTAAGAATGATGATACTGACAGAGTTCTTAATAATCAGCAAGCTCAACAAATACTCTCGGATATAAATGATCCATTTTATGATCCTATTGCTGTAATCAATTCAGATTACAGTAGTCTTAATGATGCTTGTGCTATTGATAGCGTTGGTCTTAATGAGAAATATGGAACTTTATGCACTCGATTTGTTGATGACGCAACTTTTAGAGCAAGTATTGGTATTACGTTAAACTGGAATTCACCTTTTGGTCCTATAAGGTTTGATATAGGAAGAGACGTGGTAAGTGAAGATTATGATGATGCTAAATTCTTTAGATTTAGCGGGGGTACTAGATTTTAAGGTTTAAAAATACTATTAAAGTCTTGATGTATTTTATGTTCAATTAGTGTATAGATTTTTATATATTCTACTTAAAAAATTTTAGATACATCATATGTTTGGAGGAAAATATGAAAAAGTCATTTATTATAGCTACTATAGCTTTTGTTATGGGATTATCGGCACCGGTTAATGCAGCAGAGGATGTATTAATTGTAAACCTACAATACGTTGTTTCACAGTCTAAATCTGGAGTATCCTTAAGAAAGCAAAGTGAGGTTCTTAATAAAGAAGTAATCGATCTTAGAGATGAGGTAACAAAAGACCTTCAAGCGAAAGGAAAGAAACTGGAGGAAGATAAAACTTTATTAGCCCCAGAGGTTTTTCAGGAAAGACTTACTGCTCTTCAAACTGAGGCGGAGGGTAAACAACAAGAACTTCAAACCAAAGTTCAAAGAATTCAAGAAGCTATTCAAAGAGCGTCTGCATCAATAGACTCTGTTATGAGCCCCATTTTAACTGAAATTGTTAATGAAAAAGGAGCTAAAATTCTCTTAGATAGACAGGCAATTTTATTTGGTGATCCTAAGCTAGATATCTCTGCTGAAGTTGTAAAAAGATTGAATAAAAGGCTTCCTGATATAAAGGTAACTATTTCTGACGAATAGGGGTTATTTATATGAGTGACCCTAGATTTTTTAAAAATTCAGGACCTTTTACCCTAGAAGATATTAATAAATTTTTAGGAAAAGAATTATCAAATATTGAAGTCATCAAAGATTATCTCATTTCTGATATAGCTTCTTTAAGCAATGCTAAAGATGGTAATATTACTTTTTTTCAGGATTTGAAATATAAAAATGATCTTTTAACCACCAAAGCAAGTGTGTGTATTTTAAAAAAAGAACACAGTAATTATGCTCCTAAAAATTTACATTTAATTTATTCAGAAAATCCTTATATGGATTTTACAAAAATATCACAAAAATTTTATCCCTCTGAGATATTACCTAAATCAACTACAGGGGTTAATTCACAGGATATTTTTGATGATAGTATCAAAATAGGTAAAGACGTAATTATTGAAAAAGGTGCGGTTATTGGTAAAAATGTTGTTATAGGTAATAAAACTACCATTTCTTCAAATAGTGTAATTGGCATTGGTGTTAAAATAGGCTCTAATTGTTATATCGGCTCTAATGTTAATATAACTCATTCAATTATTGGTAATAATAATATAATTCATCAGGGGACTTCTATTGGCCAAGACGGTTTTGGTTTTTCAATGTCATCAGAAAAGCATGAGAAAATTCCTCAAGTTGGAAGAGTTATCATTGAAAATAATATAGAAATTGGATCAAACTGTTCCATTGATAGGGGAAGTCTTCAAGACACTATTATTAAAAATGGAACGAAAATTGATAATTTAGTTCAAATTGCTCATAATTGTGTAATCGGTGAAAATTGTGTTATTGCAGGCATGGTTGGTCTTGCAGGCTCTACAACATTAGAGGATTTTGTTGTAATGGGGGCAAAATCAGGAGCTGTTGGCCATATAACAATTGGCAAAGGTTCACAAATTGCAGCCAAGGCTGGTGTAAGTAAAACTTTACCTCCAGGAAAAATTTGGGCTGGCTTTCCTATTAGAGAGATAGATATATGGAGAAAAGAAGTTTCTATGCTAAGAAAGGCATCGAAGGATAAAAAAAATGAAAAAAAATAAAAAATCAATAAATTCAAAAGAAATTCATGATCTTATTCCTCATAGGTACCCTTTTTTATTAGTTGATAGAATAGAGAATATTGATGATACATCATATTGTATTGGAATTAAAAATGTTACCATTAATGAACCATTTTTTCCTGGTCATTTTCCAAGGCATCCGATAATGCCTGGAGTATTAATTATTGAGGCTATGGCTCAAACTGCTAGTGCTTTAGTGGTCTATGGGTATGATGGTGATACCAGTGATTTATCAGTTTATTTAATGAAAGTTGATAATGCAAAATTCAGAAAACCTGTTTTACCTGGTGATCAGTTAATAATGAAAATAACAAAAGAAAAAAATAAAGGAGATATTTGGCAATTTAATGGAAAAGCCTATGTAGATGAAAATTTAGTCTCAGAAGCAAAAATAACAGCAATGGTTGTTCGTTTGGGTGAGGTTTAAAATGAGTTTATTTCATTCTACCGCAATAATAGACGAATCTTCAAATATACACCCTGATGCAGAAATTGGACCTTTTTGTTTAATAGGACCTGATGTTGTTATTGAGGAAAATGTAAAGCTTTTATCAAATGTAGTTATTCAAGGAAAAACAACAATATGTTCTGGTACAAAAGTATGGCCTTTTACTGTTTTAGGAGGTGACCCTCAAGATTTAAAATTTAAGGGCGAGAAAGGATCTTTAAAAATTGGAAGAAATAACAATATTCGTGAGCACGTAACAATGCATATTGGTACTGAAGCGGGCGGCTTAGAAACGAAAGTAGGTGACAACAATTTATTTATGGCTGGAGCGCATGTTGCTCATGACTGTGACATTGGAAATAATTGTGTTCTTGCTAATAATGTTATGATTGCTGGTCATGTTCAAATTGGTGATTGGGCAATTTTAGGTGGCTTATCAGCTGTTCATCAATGGACTCGAATTGGTGCTCATTCCTTTTTAGGTGGCTTTTCTGCACTAACAAAAGATTTAATACCTTATGGTTTAGCTGTAGGAAATAGAGCAACATTGGAAGGTTTAAATTTAACAGGTTTAAGAAGGAGAAATTTTAATAACGAAGAGATCAAAAAAGTAAAAAGAGCTTATTCAGTTTTATTTGAAAACGACGAAAATGAATTTAATGATCGAATTGAAAAACTTAAATCTGAAAATATTAAATCTTCTGTGGTTGAAGAGCTAATTAGTTTTATCACTCAAAAAGGAAGCAGAAGTTACTGTTTACCTCAAGATTCATAATGTCTCTCGAGCGAATAGGAATATACGCAGGAAATGGAATACTTCCTGTAAAGGTTGCTGAGAATATAGTTAAGTCTAATAAAAAAGTTTTTATAATTGCGATTAAAGGCTTAACAGATAGAAATATAGAAAAATTCCCTCATCAATGGATACGATTTGGTCAAATTGGTTTAGCAATGAAATTGTTGAAAAAAAATAATTGTAAAAAATTAGTTATTATTGGTGGAGCAAAGATACCAAATTTCTTTTTTCTTTTTCCAGATTTTTTTGGCTTAAAACTTTTTTTCTCTTTATTTACTATCAGGAAAAGAGGTGATGCAGAAATTATAAAAACAATTATTAGTTATATTGAAAACAAAGTTGAAATAGAAATAGTTGGAGCAGATAATTTCCTTGAAGAAATTCTTATGACAAAGGGAAATTTAACAAATACTTATATTAAGAGTTCTAATATTAATGATATTGATTTAGCTATAAAAACTTGCTTAGAAATTGGTAATAGTGACACCGGCCAAGCATGTATAATTTCAAATGGCAAAGCGATAATAGTTGAAGATATTAATGGTACTGATTTTATGCTCTATAAGGCAATAAAAGAAAAAAATCGTGAAATTTCAGGTGGCTTTTTAATAAAAATGCCAAAGCCAATTCAGGATAATAGGGTAGATTTACCAACAGTTGGCTTAAATACTTTAAAATTAATAAATGAGTTGGGCTTGGATGGAATAGTTCTTGAGGATAAAAAAGCCTTCCTTGTTGATAAAGAAAAAATGATAGAATACGCAAATCAAAAAAATTTATTTATATATGGAATTTAGAGCTATAAAAATTGATTAAAGATAAATTAATATACATAGTTGCTGGAGAACCCTCTGGAGATTTTATCGGATCAGAAATTATAACCGAGCTGATAAAAAAAAATTCAGATTTAAAATTTGATGGTGTAGGAGGTAATTTCATGGAAAACCATGATTTTAGTTCTATTTTTCCAATGAGCGATCTCACAGTAATGGGAATTCTTCCAGTTCTCATGAAAATAAATAAATTATTGAAAAGGATTACTCAGGTAACCAATGATATATTAAATAAAAAACCAGATTTAGTAATATTAATCGATAGTCCAGACTTTAATCACAGGGTAGCAAAAAGATTAAAGAAAAATTCCTTTAAATCACCAATAATTTGTTATGTTGCTCCAACAGTATGGGCCTGGAGACAAAATAGGGTGAGGTCTATGTCGAAAAACTTTGATCACCTCCTTTCATTACTTCCTTTTGAGAAAGATTTTTTTAAAAAATATGGATTAGAAACAACCTACGTAGGACACCCTGTTATTCCCAAGCTAGATAAAACCTCTAATAAGAATAGCTTTAGAGAAAGTTATAATTTAAAGAAAAAACCAATTCTTATATTTCTTCCTGGAAGCAGACAATCTGAAATTAAAAGACATATTAAGCCATTCAAAGACGCGTACAAAGATATTAAAAAGAAAATCCCCGATATAGTATTAACGATACCTACTGAAGAAAAAAATTATAATTTTATAAAAGATCAATTTCGAGACTCAATAATTATAACAAACGAAAGAGAAAAATTTTGTTTATTTCAAGAGGCCAATGTTGCTTGTGCCTCATCTGGAACCGTAACTTTAGAGCTTGGGCTGTCTCTAATTCCAATGGTTGTTATTTATAAATTAGATTTTTTAACATGGTCTATAGTTAGCCGACTTGCAAAAGTTCAATTCATTTCCCTAATTAATCTTGTATTAAATAAAAACTCAGTTAAGGAATTAATACAAAGTAATTGCAACAAAAAGAATATATCCAAGTCAGTTTTAGATTTATTTCTTGATGAAGATATTTTTGAAAATCAGCTTAGTGATTTAAAAGAGTTTAAAAAAATTATAATTGGGGATAAAAAAAATCCTTCAGAAAAAGCGGCAAATAAAATTCTAGAATATTTAAAAGATTAAATTATCTATTATTAATATCTTGATAATCCCTTCCAGGGTTTCCAATATATAGCTGCCTAGGTCTTCCTATTCTTTGACTTTTGTCTTCAATCATTTCGTCCCACTGAGAAACCCATCCAACAGTTCTTCCAACAGCAAACAAAACTGTAAACATTTCCATTGGGAATCCCATAGCTTTCATTACGATTCCTGAATAAAAATCTACATTAGGGTATAATTTTTTTTCAATAAAATAATCGTCTTCCAATGCAATTTTTTCTAATTCCATAGCAATTGCTAGCTTTGGATCATTTTTTAGACCAAGATGATCGAGGAGTTCATGACAAGTTTTTTGCATAACTTTAGCTCTTGGATCATAGTTTTTATATACCCTATGACCAAATCCCATTAATCTAAAAGGATCATTTTTATCTTTAGCTTTATCAATAAACTTAGGAATATTTTCTACATTTTCGATTTCATCAAGCATTCTTAAGCAAGCTTCATTAGCTCCACCATGAGCTGCCCCCCATAAACATGCAATTCCGGAAGCAATACAAGCAAAGGGATTTGCACCAGATGATCCAGCAAGTCTTACGGTTGAGGTAGATGCATTTTGCTCATGATCAGCGTGTAGAATTAGGATTTTATCCATAGCTCTAGACATAGTCTCATTAACTCCTTTATCTTCAGTTGGAACCCCAAAACACATATTAAGAAAGTTAGATGCATAACTAAGATCATTTTTAGGATAGATAGCTGGCTGACCCAATGAGTACTTATAAGCCATAGCAGCTAATGTTGGCATTTTTGCTATTAATCGAAAACAAGCAATTTTTCTTTGTTCCGGATCATTAACATCTGTAGAGTCATGATAGAAGGCAGATAAAGCTCCTACAACTCCGCACATTATTGCCATTGGATGAGCATCTGGTCTAAAACCACCAAAAAATCTATTCAATTGTTCATGAACCATTGTATGATTTGTTATTATACTATCAAATTCTTCAAATTCTTTTTTATTTGGAAGTTCTCCGTTAAGTAATAAATAGCATGTTTCTAAATAATTACCTTTTTCTGCTAATTGTTCTATTGGATAACCCCTGTAAAGCAATATTCCTTCTTCCCCATCAATATAAGTAATAGATGATTTACAGCTAGCTGTTGAAGTAAAACCAGGGTCATAGGTAAATTTGCCAGTATCAGAGTAAAGTTTGGAAATATCAATTACATCAGGCCCGATAGTTCCTTCGGCAATATTATAATCTATTTCATTATTATCCAATTTTAATTTAGCATTTTCAGAGCTTTTATCTGACATAATTTATTCCTTTATTTATTATATAACGTCATCTATACGATTTAATACTTCATCTTTTCCCAAACAATCAAGAACATTATATATACTTGGCGAACTCAGAGTTCCAGTTAATACTGCTCTAAGAGGTAAGCCTAAATTTTTAAACTTTATACCCTTAGAATGAGAAAAATCTTTTAACAACTGTTCTATATTATTAATGTCCCAAGTATCAAGAGTTTCTAAATTTTTTTTAATTTCAAATAATATTTTTTTTGCATCAACTGTTAAAATTTCTGTAGCTTTTTCATTTAACGCTATTGGCCTTATTTGAAAAATAAATTCTAAGGATTCAACTAGCTCATCTATTGTTTTTGTTTTATTTTTAACTTCTGGTAAAATTTTAAGGATTGATGTTTCGTATCTATCACAGTCTACATTTTTCAGTTTTATAAGATTTAATAAATCATAATTATTTTTATTTTTAATATAAAAGTTATTAACGCTTTTTAATTTTTCAATATCTAATCTCGATGAGGATTTTCTGATGTTTTTGAGATTAAATAGTTTTATCATCTCCTCTTCGGTAAATATCTCTTTATCACCATGGCTCCAACCTAATCTTAATAAATAATTTTTAATTGCTTCAGGTAGAAAACCTTTTTTTTTATAATAATCTATGCCCAATGCCCCATGACGTTTCGATAGTTTTAAACCGTCAGCCCCATGAATGAGAGGAATATGGGAAAACTTAGGTATTTTCCAGTCTAAAGCCTTATATATTTGAATTTGTTTTGCGGTATTGTTCAAATGATCATCACCTCGAATAATATCGGTAACCCTCATATCATAATCATCTACTACAGCAGATAGCATATATGTTGGTGTTCCATCAGATCTAAGGATAATAAAATCTTCAATACTATTATTTTGAAATAAAACATCACCTTGAACTTTATCATTAACAATAGTCTCACCATTTTTTTTTGATTTAAATCTTATTGTGTAGGGTTTTCCATGCTCATTCTCAGTAGGCTCTTTGTTGCGCCACAGTCCATTATATCTAAAATTAGAGTTATTTTTTTCAGCTATTTCTTTCATTTTTAATAACTCTTCTTCTGAGGTCCAGCATTTATATGCTTTACCTTCATTTAAAAGTTTATTAGCGATTTCTTTATGTCTATTAATCTTACTGTTTTGGTAAATTGGGACGTCATCAAAACTTATGCCAAGCCATTCAAGACCTTCTAAAATTATATTAATAGCATCTAAGCTGGATCTTTTTTGATCTGTATCCTCAATCCTAAGAAGAAATTTACCTTTATTTTTCTTTGCATAAAGCCAATTGAATAAAGCAGTCCTAACACCACCAATATGCAAATATCCTGTAGGCGACGGTGCAAATCGAGTTACTACTTGAGTTTTATTATTCACTTTAATTAAATTCCAGACTTTTTAACCGTCTTAATTGTTTAGGAAAAGATACTATTTTTCAAGTAAATTTATATATGAATTAGTATGATCTTAGTATCCCAACTAAAGTACCCTGAACTTGTACTCTATCTGGGCCATATATTTTTGTTTCGTAAGCACTATTTGCTGGTTCAAGAGCTATAGTCTCTCCTTTTTTTCTTAATCTTTTTAAGGTTGCCTCTTCACCATCAATTAAAGCAACTATAATTTCTCCTGAGTATGCATCATCAGCTTTTTTGATTATTGCTGTATCACCATCTAAAATACCTGCACCAATCATAGAGTCTCCCTCAATTTCTAAGGCATAATGCTCTCCTGATCCAATCATATGACTTGGAACAGATATTTTATTTTTCTCATATTCGATTGCTGTAATGGGTGTACCTGCAGCAATTTTACCCATCATTTTAAGTTCTAGAAGATTCTCAAAAATTTCATCTTTAAAATCTTCCTTATTACCATTTATGAGTTCTGGATTGAAATTTGATTTTTTATTATGGGAGGAAGCTGATGGTAGTTTCGTAACCTCTATAGCTCTAGCTCTATGAGGTAATCTCCTGATAAATCCTCTTTCTTCGAGTGCGTTTATTAGGCGATGTATGCCAGATTTTGACCTTAAATCAAGAGCTTCCCTCATTTCCTCATAAGAGGGAGAAACACCTGTCTCTCTTAAGTTTTGATTAATATATATTAATAACTCATTTTGCTTTTTTGTTAACATATTCTCAATCCCCATCTCAAACTAAAATAAAGAACTAAAGTAGAACGATGTTTTACTTTTGTTCTCTATTTTCGTCAAGTATTATTAAGAATTAATTAAGAATAATAGCTTTCACTAGTGAATTTTTTTTAATTTTTCTGGCGTTAGGCTCTCTAATAATAAGTAAATCAGCCTTAGCATAGGAAGATATAGATGAACTATCTTGATTAGTAATTGGCATCACAACAATCTGATCATTAGTATTTTTTGATATATAACCCCTTAAATAACTCTCTCGCCAATTATTCTTTGGTAGATCTTTTCCTATACGAAAATCAAAAATATTTTCACTGTAATTATGATTTTGAAGTTTATAGATTGATTGTTTTAAGAATAATTGGGCACATACCATAGATGAAACAGGGTTTCCTGGTAAACCAATTATTGGTTTATTTTTTAAGTAGCCAAACATAAGTGGTTTTCCTGGCTTCATTTTTATTTTCCAAAAATTTAGCTTAAAATTCATTTCTTTTAGTGATTTGTACACTAGATCATAATCGCCGACTGATGCTCCACCAATAGTAACGATCATGTCACAAGACAGACCTTTTTTTAATTTTGATTTAAGGGAATTTAATGTATCTTTTGCTATACCTAAATCAACGGCTTCTCCACCCCAAGCATTGATTGATGACATTATTGACGGTTTTGTTGATGCAGGTTGCTTTACTTGTTGATTTTTATTCCCAGGCTCAAATAATTCATTTCCGTTGGCAATAATTCCTATTCTTGGTTTTCTATAAACCTCAATTAATTTGTAATTCATTGCTCCTGCAAGCGCTATATTACCAAAGTTCATAATTGAGGATTTAAGTAAACATGGATCATTTTGAAAAAAATCTTCTCCTTTTTTTCTTATAAAGTTCTCAGTATTCATTTCCTTTACCTGAACCTTATCTTCATTTCTTACACAATTTTCTTGAAGAATAACCTTATCACAACCCTCTGGCAAAAATGAGCCTGTATAAACTCTAACAGCTTGATCCTTCCTTAATTTAAATTTATTTTTATCACCTGCTTTGGTTTCTCCAATTATATCAAGAAATTTTGGAATTACTTTTAAGTATTTTTTTTTAGTTGCGTAACCATCCATAGCAGACGTATTAAAAGCGGGTTGAGTTCTTTTTGCTTTAATAGATTTTGATAAAATTCTATTGAGAGAGTCCTTTATATCTATTTTTTCAGTTTTATTAATTGGTTTTATTGATTTTAGAATTCTCTCTCTTGCATCCTTTACTGAAATAGGATTATTTTCTTTTCCAGTCACCAGACTTACCCCCACTTTTTTCTAAAAGTTGAATATTAGTAATAAAAGCATTCTTATCTAGTCCCTTTAACATATCGTAAATAGTTAAACATGATACAGAAACACCAGTTAAAGCCTCCATTTCAACACCAGTTTTACCCTCACATTTGACAGTGCTTAATACATAAATATCATTTTTAACTAATTTAATTTCTATTTTTACCGATGATATAGGCAAATTATGACAAAGAGGTATTAATTCAGAAGTTTTTTTTGCAGCCATAATTCCTGCAATTCTAGCAGTATTAAAAAGATCTCCCTTAGGTAGATTATTTTTTTTAATTTTTTCAATTGTAGTGCTTTTAACTCTTACTATACCCTCAGCTATCGCAAATCTTTTTGATATTTCTTTTTCACCTACATTAACCATGTGCGCTTCACCTTTTTCATTTAAATGAGAGATTTTAGACATTATTTTCCTCTATTGACTAACAGATTGAGATCCTCACTTATTTTATCTGATTTCATAAGGGACTCGCCGATTAAAAAATTATTAATATCCTCTTTTACAAGAAAACTTATATCCTCATGAGATTTTATTCCAGATTCGCTTATTATTAAGACGTCATCAGGGATAATTCTTTTAATCTCAATACTATTGTTAATATCTGTTTTGAAGTTTTTAAGATTTCTATTGTTTATACCTATCAAATTAGGATTGAACTTTAGAGCCCTAATAACCTCTTCTTTTGAATGAACTTCAAACAAGATACTCATTTTTAAATCTCTTGCTGTACTTACAAGTTTATCAATTTCTGAGTCGCTTAAAATCCTCATTATAATTAAAATACAATCTGAACCCCAAGATCTAGATTCAAACACCTGGTATGTGTCAATCATGAAGTCTTTTCTCAAAATTGGTAACTTAACAAATTTTTTTATATCTTTTAAATATTCAGGTGAACCTTGAAAAGAAGGGTTGTCAGTTAAGATCGATAAACAAGCGGCACCACCTTTAACATATTCTTTAGCTATTTCTATATGATTGAAATTTTTTCTTATTACTCCTTTTGAAGGACTTGCCTTTTTAATTTCAGCAACTATTCCTGCTTTACCAATATTATTTTTTTCTTGAAGTTTTTCTTTAAAATCAATTGCAGGATCTATTTCTATAATTTTTTTTTCAATATTTTTTATTGGAAATTGTTTTTTACAGTTTTCTACCTCTAATTTCTTATAATTTACAATTTTTTCTAAAATATTTTTCATGAGTTTGAAGTCCTTACTAGATTATTTAGAGCAGTTTTAGCACTTCCATTTTCTATAGAATTTTCTGACATAGAAATTCCATCTTTAAGGTCTTTTACTTTTCCATCAACATATAAGGCAGCAGCTGAATTCAATAAAACTATGTCTCTATATGGTCCTTTTTCTCCTTCAAGAAGATTAATGATCTTTTTTGCATTTTGTTTTGGATCACCACCAATAAGATCATCAAATTTTGATAATTTTAAGCCTAATCTCTCAGGACTAATTTCATAAGTTTTGATATTACCGTCTTTTAATTCAGCAACATATGAAACTCCAGTTGTAGTCAGTTCATCCAAACCGTCTGAACCGTTTACTAATAAGGCCCTAAGAGATCCAAGATTCCTCAAAGTTTCAGCCATTGGTTTCAGCCATTTTTTATCAAAAACGCCAATTAATTGTTTTTTAACATTTGCAGGATTTGATAGCGGGCCAAGAATATTAAAAATTGTCCTTACTTTTAGTCTTTGCCTTACAGGCCCAACATATTTCATTGCAGGGTGATGATTTGGAGCAAACATAAAGCCAATATTAGATTTTTCTATACATTCAGTAATTTTTTTTGGCCCTATATCTAGTTTAACACCAAGCTCCTCTAAAACCTGTGATGAACCAGATTTTGATGATAAAGCCCTGTTTCCATGTTTTGCTATAATAGCTCCAGCTCCAGCGGCAACTAATGAAGCAGCTGAAGATATATTATATTTACCAGATCCACTTCCTCCAGTTCCACAGGTATCAATTGCGTTATCAGGCGCCGAGACTTTCGAGGATTTTTCTCTCATTACTTTAGTCGCAGCAGTTATTTCCTCAATTTTTTCTCCTCTGTATCTCAAACCAAGAAGGAATTTTTCTATTTGTTTCTCACTTGCCTTACCGTCTAAAATATAATTAAAGGAAAAATAACTCTCTTCATCAGACAAACCCTCTTTATATGAAACCTTAGATAATATTTTATTAAAATCTTTCATTTATAGTCCTATAAAGTTTTCTAATATTTTATGACCAAAATCAGTGGCAATACTTTCTGGATGAAACTGTATACCTTCTACTCTTGACTCTTTATGTCTTATCCCCATTATTATTCCATCATTAGTCGTTGCAGATATTTCTATATTTTTAGGCAAACTATTATTAGACACAACCAAAGAATGATATCTGGTTGCTTTAAAATTATCAGGTAATCCTCTAAAAATAGTTTTTTGATCATTAAAAATACTGTCTGTTTTTCCATGAATTATTTCATGACACCTAGTAACTTCTCCTCCTAGGGCTTGTGCAATTGATTGATGACCTAAGCAAACACCTAAAATAGGTATATCATTTTCAATTGCAGCATTAACAAGGTTCATTGATATTCCAGCCGAATTAGGATCGCATGGACCAGGGGATATAACTATTTGTTTTGGTTTTAATTTTATAACTTCAGAAACAGAAATTTTGTCATTTCTGTGAACTTCAATTTTACAACCTAAGTCGCCGAGAAAATGATACAAATTCCATGTAAAGCTGTCG
>CESP01132525.1_pt1 | contig 12955 bp, 9 predicted proteins | sample 531211 | NCBI WGS metagenome assembly CESP01 (sample SAMEA2622074, study PRJEB7988) | marine metagenome | biome: marine biome (ENVO:00000447); feature: surface water layer (ENVO:00002042); material: "saline water (ENVO:00002010), including plankton (ENVO:xxxxxxxx)" | depth 5 m | reverse complement strand
GTTGAATATTTTATTTCTGCATCATCTAAAGCCACTAACTCAACATTGGCTGCATGAAGTTGATTTTCATCTCTCATGGGAGCTGTGCAACCCTCTAAATAACTTACATAACTCCCTTTATCTGCGATTATTAACGTTCTTTCAAACTGGCCAGTTTCTGATGCATTAATTCTAAAATATGTTGAGAGTTCCATTGGACATTTTGTATTCGGAGGGATGTAAACAAAAGAACCATCTGTAAATACGGCTGAATTCAAAGTAGCAAAGTAGTGGTCGCTTAGCGGAATTACAGATCCAAGATACTTTTTTACTAAGTCAGGATGTTTTTGAATAGCTTCAGCTATCGAACAAAAAATTATTCCTTTCTTTGTTAATTCGTCCTTAAAAGTTGTTGCAACCGAAACCGAGTCAAAAACTGCATCCACAGCTATCCCATTTAATTTTTTTTGTTCGTCCAAAGGAATTCCAAGTTTTTTATATGTCTCTAAAATTTTAGGATCTATTTCGTCTAAACTTTTAGGTTTTTCTGATGCACTTTTTGGTGCAGAATAATAATATAAATCTTGATAATTAATTTTTGGATATTTTGGTTTCTGCCAATCAGGTTCTTTAAGAACTTTCAATCTATTAAAAGCCTTTAACCTCCAATCCAACATCCATTTAGGTTCTTTTTTAATATTTGAGATAAATTTAATTGTATCTTCATTTAAACCCTTTGGGGCTCTTATATTTTCTACATCGGTTGTAAAACCGTATTTATATTCTTGAGTATTTTTTAAGTCTTCTGATTTCATCTTTCTATCATTTGATTTTTTTTTACGAGATCTTGTAATTTTACTTTTTCAAAAAAACTATTGATATGTTGATCAAGCTGATCCCACAAATTATGAGTAATACATTTTGAAGATTTGTTATTACAACCTTTTTTTGACTCTTTTTTACAATTCAAAGTTTTTATTTTTTCATCAACTGCTGATATTATATTGGAGATTTTAATTTCCTCTGGAGGAGACACTAATACATACCCACCTTTTGCTCCTCTAACACTTTTTACTAAGTTCTCTTGTTTAAGTTTAATAAATATTTGTTCAAGATAAGCTAAAGAAATATTTTGCCTTAAAGAAATATCTGTCAAACTTATAGGACCCTTATCTTTAAATAGGGCTAAATCTGCCATTGCCATAACAGCGTACCTACCTTTAGTTTTTAATTTCATAATTATTGCGTGTAATACAATATTTTTAGTAGAATTCCTACCATTTCAGTATGAATTAAAAAAAAATATTTGCCGCATGAAAACGTGTTATAAAATCATTACTTTTTTTAGAAATAATAATCATTATCAAATATGAAACCTAAAAGTTTAGAAATTTTTATTCCAGGTCCTGCTGGAAGACTTGAAGCAAAATATTATAAAAATCCAAAATTTGGCTCGCCTATTGCAATTGTTCTACATCCCCACCCACAATATGGAGGAACAATGAATAATAAAATAGTTCAACTCATGTATAATATTTTTTTGGAAAATGGTTTTTCAGTAATAAAAGTAAATTTCAGAGGTGTAGGAAAAAGTGATGGAGTTTTTGATAATGGACAAGGTGAATTATCTGATGCAGCTGCAGCTTTAGATTGGATTGAGAGACAAAATTTGGATTATAGTCAATGTTGGGTTTCTGGTTTTTCATTTGGTTCATTAATTTGCATGCAATTAATTATGAGACGACCAGAAGTAAATAATTTTATTGCTGTTTCACCGCAGCCAAATGTTTATGATTTTTCATTTTTAGCACCGTGTCCTACATCAGGCCAAATAGTTTATAGTGAAAATGATGAATTGGTCACTAAAGATAGTATTATTGAATTAGATAATAGAATAAAAAGCCAAAAAGGCGTAGAAGTAATTTTTTCAAAAATAAAAAATTCCAATCATTTTTTCAAAAATAAAGAAAAAGAGTTAACGTCAGAAATTGAAAAGTATTTGAAGGAAAAGACTGCTTTAATTTAATTTCTAATTATTTTGCCCCCATAACTTGGTTTACGACATCCAGTCGTATTAGGAAATGAAATTGGTAATTTCATTACAGATCTTACTGCAAGAAATGCAAATGCTTGAGACTCTATAAAATCACCATCAATTTTATACTTGTCTATTAATTCTAAATTAATACTTGAAGATAAATTTTCTTTAATCTTTTTTATCAAAAATTTATTTTTTCTTCCACCACCACATAGTAATATATTTTTAATTTTTTCTTTAGAATTTTTTAAAGCCAAAGATAACTCATCGCCAATTATACATGCTGTAAAATCTGTTAAAGTAGTAACGCCATCCTCCAGACTTAATCCTCTTACAAATGAAACATCAAAATCATTTGTATCATATGATAATTTCTGTTTATTACTCCTATGCATGTACAACTCTTGAGCTTGTTCAAAAATTATCTCGTTTCTTGTACCAATTTCTGCGAGATTGCCATCAATATCAAATTTTTTATTAGAATTTTTTCTCACCCAGCTATCAATTAAACAATTACCTGGTCCAATATCTCTGCTATATAATTCTGAAAGATTATTTCTATCTTTAATTATGGTAATATTGGCAATTCCCCCTATATTTAGAAAACATACTGGTAAATTAATTTTATTTTGAATACAAACTAAATGATGAAAAATAGGTGTTAGTGGCGCCCCTTGTCCTCCATTTAAAATATCATTACTCCTAAAATCAAAAACTACATTTTTATTAGTTAATTGATTTAAAAGTTTTCCATTTCCTAATTGTTTTGATATTTTTTCTTTAGGATTATGATAAATAGTTTGCCCGTGAAAACCTATCAGTGTTTCATCAGTTACATTAAGAGTTTTAATAATTTTAGCGTGAAAGATTGATATTTTTCTCTCTAAATTATTCATTTCATTTTTATAAATTTCTAAGTGTTCATTTTTATGAATCTTTTCTTTCAAACTGTGAATATCTTTATAAATGTTTGTGTCATATTCATAATATTTGTCTTTAATTAAATGATATTGATCTATACCGTTTGTCTCAATAATAGATGCATCTACCCCATCCCCAGAAGTACCACTCATTAAACCCAATGAGATCCAATTTTTTTGCATATTTTTATTTATTTATAACAATTTTTGTATAATAGTTGCTTAAGTAAATAGCACTATGAAAAATAAGTTTTTACAAGAATTGAAGGAAAGAGGTTACCTTAATCAGTGCACAGATATAAATAAACTTAGTGAAATTTGCGAAAAAGAAACAATATCTGGGTATATAGGTTTTGATTGTACTGCAAGAAGTCTACACGTTGGCAGTTTGCTGCAAATCATGATTTTAAAATTAATGCAAAAATACGGTCACCGACCGATTGTTCTTTTGGGGGGTGGAACAACACTTATTGGAGATCCATCTGGAAAAGACTCTACTAGAAAAATGTTAAAAGAAGAAGAAATTAAAAAAAACATTCTAAGTATAAAGAATGTTTTTAATAAAATTTTACATACAACGAATTCAAAAACAGCTCCATTATTTGTGGATAATTCGAAATGGTTAACTAAATTAAATTATATTCAGTTTTTGAGAGATATTGGGAGCCATTTTACAATTAATAAAATGCTTACATTTGAAAGTGTAAAACTAAGATTAGAAAGAGAACAATCTCTTAGTTATATGGAATTTAATTACATGATTTTACAAGCTTATGACTTTTATGAATTGTTTAAAAATAATAATTGTATTTTACAAATAGGAGGATCAGATCAGTGGGGAAACATAGTTAGCGGAACAGATTTAATAAGAAGAATTTTAAAGAAAGAAGCTTTTGGTTTGACCTCTCCGCTAATTACTTTAGCCTCGGGTGCTAAAATGGGAAAAACTGAGAAAGGAGCTATTTGGTTAAATAAGGATCAATTTACTCCATATGATTATTGGCAATTTTGGAGAAATACTGATGATAGAGACGTCGAAAAATTTCTAAAATTTTTTACTGAAATTGAACCAAAAGATGTAAAAAATATTGTCAGTAATGAAAAAAATATTAATAAACTAAAAATTTTACTAGCAAATGAGGCTACAAAAATACTTCATGGAAAAAAAGCTGCAAAAGATGCAGAACAAACTGCTGCAAAAACTTTTGAAAGTGGTGGGTTCGGTGCAGATTTGCCTGAGATTAAAATTAATGCAGCTAAAATGAAAAAAGGGATGAGTATTTTAGATGTAATATCAGAAAATAAAATACTATCTTCAAAAAGTGAAGCAAGGAGAGCGATAGCTAATAAGGGATTTAAAATTAATAATGTAACTATTGAGAGTGAAAAAAAAATTCTTAACTTGAAAGATTTTAAAAATAATATCATTAAACTTTCGTTCGGAAAGAAAAAACATTTCTTGATAAAACTTATTTAAATTTTTTCTCTCTTTCGATAATTTTTTGAATAAATCTTGGTGTTAGTGTTTTTATCGGATTAATTGTTGTTTTAATCTTTCCTTTTGGACCTTTCATTTTAAAACTAATACCAAATAAACCCTCCCCAACTTCTTTAGGAATTACAATACTTCCAATAACAGGTATTTTTGAAATTATTTTATTAAGTGTTTTTGCTGGGACTAAAGTTCCTTTTAAACTCGTAAGACCGCTTTTCTCTTGATAACCCTCCATTAAGACTGACATGCTCGGTCCTAAAGCTAATATTTCATTTAATTTTAAAAAATCGTTATTTTTTTCCATATCAATCTCTAATACGTCAAAGGATAAACCCTCTCCCTTCGCTAAATCCGCTAGACCACCTAGGTCAGCTAATGACAAAAGTTTTATTACACCTGGCGCATTTATTACCTTAAAATTTTCAATTTTTAATTTTGAGTTAGATTTTGTATCATCAATGATGGATGTGAAAAGTAATTTACCTCCAGAAAGACCTTTAAAAAAAGTATATTCAGTCAACAAAGGTCGTGTCAAATCTGAATAAATCTCCAAATATTTCCTGTCACTTTTATTATCTTTTTTCATAGATATATCTAAATAATTTTCTCCTCCAAAATCTCCTTTGGATGAAATCTTGATAAATTTGCCGTTTTTAATTTCGCCTAGTAATTTAAAATTTTCAAGGTTTTCTGACAGAGGTATTTTGATATTCTTAAAATCAATTTCAATTTTATTATTTATTTCTTTAAATCTATTCTGTTTTTTATTGCTTTGAAAAGATTTTACTAAATTTGAAGCATCAAATTTTTTACCTTTAATTACTATTTTTTTTCCTTTTTTAATATAAAAATCGTTATTTTCTGTAATTACCTCAATTTTTTCAAATGAGGAAAATTTTTTATTATTTAAAATTAGACCGTCAACTTTAATTGAATTATTTCCATCTTTTAAGTTGAGTTTATTAATTTGTATTTTATTTTCTTTTTTTTCTAAATTAAGAGAAAGATTAGCAGTAGAATCAACATTTTTTTCGTAATTTATTAATTCGAGTTTTATTTTATTTTTAAAATCCAAATTTAATTTTAAATTCGTTGTTTTTTTTTTTAAATTGTTTTCTAAATTTATCTTTAAAAACTTCTTATTATCAAAAGAATATTCGCCTTCTCCTTGAAATTCCATTTTATTGGGTTTAAAATTCGTTTTAATCTTTAAGTCTGAAAAATAAATTTCTTTAATTTCTTTTGTTATGAAATTATTTACGATAGGAGTTAAAAACTCAATATTTCCCTTTTCAAGTATTCCTGAAACATTATAACTATAATCTTTTATTTTATAAGTACTATCAAAATCGATTGAGATAATATTATTAAAATTTGCTTTTAAATTTTTAATGTTAAAATCCAATTTATATTTATCAATTAATTGATCATACTTATTTAAAAGTTCTTCATTTAAATTTACCTTTGAATTAAAATTTGATTTTAATTTAATTCCGTTTTCTAAATTTAATTTTACATCACCATCTAAAATTGTGAGATCTTCAAAATTTCCATAGATATTTTTAATTAAAATATCATTTTTATCTGCAAAAAAACCTAGATTTAATTTTGTAAGATAAAAGTTGCTAAACGTCTCCACTTTAAGACCTGTTACATTTCCTTTAGCAATAAAGTCTTTTAATTTTCCTTGATCGTTCAAAAATATCTCTATTTCTGAAATCACTGTACCTTCTAAAATTTTATTATTTAATAAACTTTTAAAATTAGAAGGTTTAATCAAAACAGATAATTTATTTAATTGGGTTATATCTAATTCTTCTAACATCAAACTTATCTTTTCAATTTTTGGGTCTGCTTTCAAAAAAGATAAAAAGTCGATATAAACTTTGATATTTTTTATTGGCACTAAAATTTTTTTATAAGTTAATTTTGGATTTTCCGTTTCTAAAAATAAACTCAATTCTTTTGGGTTCAGTTTAAATTTAATGGTTTCTAATTCTAAAAAAACATTTTTGGTAACAGAAGCTTTATCGGATATAAATTTGTTAAACTTATTTGTTTCAATGCCTGTCGTTGTTAATATTGCAATTAATGATAAAATTAGGACAAATAAAAATAAAAATGAATAAGTTAATATTTTTCTCATTTTATTTTTTATTCTTTATCCCTTCCTCAATAAATTGATCAATATTTCCATCTAATACACTTAGAGGATTAGTATTTTCTGTTTTATTTCTTAGATCTTTAACTAGTTGATATGGTTGCAAAACATAAGATCTGATTTGATGCCCCCAGCCTATATCTGTTTTAGCTGTTAATTCTTTTTGGCTCTCTTCTTCTTTTTTTTGCATTTCGAATTCGTACATTCTTGCTTTCAACATTTTAAAACAAGTTTCTTTATTTTTATGTTGCGATCTTTCATTTTGACATTGCACAACGATTTTTGTTGGAATATGCGTAATTCTAACGGCACTATCGGTTGTATTTACATGTTGTCCGCCAGCTCCACTTGATCTGTAAGTGTCGATCCTTAAATCTTTTTCATCTATTTTAATATTAACATCATCTTCTATTGCAGGATAAACCCATACGCTTGCAAAACTGGTATGTCGTCTAGCTCCACTATCAAAGGGAGAAATACGCACAAGTCTATGAACACCCGATTCTGATTTCATTAGACCATACAAATAATCTCCTTCAACTTTAACTGTTGAAGATTTTATTCCTGCTTCCTCACCTTTATGTTCGCTTATGATTTCGTATTTAAATTTTTTTTTATCAAACCATTTCATGTACATTCTTCGAAGCATATCTGCCCAATCTTGACTTTCAGTTCCTCCTGCACCAGCATGAATTTCCAGATAAACATCGTAATCGTCGTTTTCACTAGAAAGAAAACAATTTGTCTCGTTTTTTTTAATATCTTTCAGGATTTGACCAATTTTTTTAATACAGTCTTGAATAGTATCCTCGTCCTTCTCTTGAAAAGCGAGGGAATACAAATCTTTTAAATTATTTAAATCTTCTAATGAATTTTGGTAAGAATTAAAAATATTCTCAAAAATTTTTTTTTGTTTTACCGTCTTTTTTACTAACTCTTTATCCTTCCAAAAATTTTCTTTGAGAGTAATTTTTTCTAATTCTTTTATTCTACTTTCTATTTTTTCTTTATCAAAGATACCCCCTAATATTATTAAGAGATTTTTCTGTAATTTCTAGTATAGTGTCAAAATTTTCCATTAATAAAATTGTCTAAATTTAACTATTTTATCACGACCATTAGTTGATATTAAATTATTATTATCAATATTGTTAATATCTCTCAATTTGAGAGCTTCTATGATGACATTTTTTTCACCTGCAGCCGATTTTACTCCTGTATCATAGTTTAAAGATGTTAAATAAATATTTTCAGGTATCATAAATTCTTTAAAATCTTCTTTATAAAGTGCATTTTCTACAAAATCTTTAAATATAGGAAGTGCTGCTTTTGATCCAGTTTCAAATTTTCCTAAAGATTTTGGGTTGTCGTAGCCAATATATACTCCAATTACCAAGTTAGAAGAAAATCCAATAAACCAAGCATCAAAATTGTCATTTGTGGTTCCAGTTTTTCCTGCTAAAGGGACGTCTAAAGATCGTAGTTTTTTGGCAGTTCCTCTTTTTACGGCTCCTTGCAATATTGAAGTCATCTGGTAAGCAGTTTCTTCACTAATTACTTGTTCATTGCTATTTTTAATGATTGGGAGATTAGTATTTTCATTAATAAATTTATCACAACCAAAACATTTTCTATTTTTTTTTTGGTAAATTGTTTTACCTCTTCTATCTTGAATCCTGGATATTAAATTTGGTTTAATTCTTATTCCTCCGTTAACGAAAGGAGCATAGGAAGATGTCAAGTTCAAAAGTGTTGTTTCTGCAGAACCTAATGAAACTGATAATAATTCTGGTATTTCCTGATAAATATTAAGCTTCTTCGATAAATTTAAAATCTTTTCTAAGCCTAATATTTTTGCAATTCTAACCGTCATTAAATTTCTTGAGTATTCTATACCCTTTCTAAAAGTCGATGGTCCGTAAAATTTTTTTCCATAATTTTCTGGTTTCCAGTTTTTTAAACCCACTCCTTGACTCTCAACAAATGGTGCATCTAGAATTATAGAATTTGGAGCGAAGCCATTTTCTAAAGCTGCTGCATATACAATTGGTTTAAATGCAGATCCAGGTTGTCTTTTTGCTTGTGTAACACGATTGAACTCACTCGTTTTAAAATTAAACCCCCCAACTAAAGCAAGAACATCACCCGTATAAGGGTCAATAGCTACAATACCTCCATTTACCTTTGGATATTGTTTTAGCTGCCATGAGTTTAAATTTTTTTTTACAAATATTATATCCCCAATCTCATGAACGTTTTGTATTGATTTATTTTTAGGTATTGTCCATTTAAAATCATTAAATTTTAAGTATCCTTTTTTTTTATTTTTATCAATTGTTTCAAATTCAATTTTATTATTTTCCAAAGAGGAAATTTCTGCTAATTTCCACTTTAATGTTGGATCAAGTCTAAATTTAGAAATGATATTTTGCCAATTTTTATTTTTAATTTTATTTGTCAGAGGACCTCTCCATCCTCTTCTTCGATCATAATCTTCAATTCCTTTTCTTAAAGATTTTAAAGCTTGAATTTGATAATTTATTCTTAATGGTGTGCTTATACTTAATCCTTGAGAATAAAGTTTTTCAAAACCGTAAATATCTTTTGCTGTTCTTCTAACCTCCTCTGTAAAGGAGTTTGCCTCATTAATAATCAAGATCTTTCTTCTTTTAAGTATTATTTTTGACTCTTTAAACTCTTTTAATTCTTTTTTTTCAATAAAATTATTCTCTGCTAAATTCTCAAGAACTAAATTTCTTCTAAATTTTGCTACATCAGGATATTTGTACGGATTATATTTACTAGGCGCTTTTGGTAATGCAGCTAGTAATGCTGCCTCTGAGTAATTTAAATCTTTAATAGATTTATCAAAATACTCCAAACTAGCTGCTGCAATTCCATATGTTCCTTGACCTAAGTAAATTTGATTTAAATATAACTCAAGAATTCTTTCTTTGGTATAGGCTCTTTCTATACGAAAAGCTAAGATTGCCTCTTTTATTTTTCTTTTCATAGAAACTTCATTTGTAAGTAAAAAATTTTTTGCTACTTGCTGTGTAATAGTTGAAGCACCCTCTAATCTTTTATTTTGAGAAAAATTTTTTATATTTTTTATTACAGCTCTAAGTATACCTTTAGCATCAATACCAGGATGACTGAAAAAATTCTTATCCTCAGCTGAGAGAAATGCATTTATAACTTTATCAGGTATAGACTCGAAAGGTATAAACAATCTTTTTTCTATCGCATACTCAGCTATTAATTTATTATCCTCCGAGTAAACTCTGCTTGATATTGGGGGTTGATAATTAGATAGTTTTTTATAATCCGGTAAACCTACTGAAAAATACCATAATGTTGAGAAAACGAAAAATACTACTATAGCAAAAAAAATTATTGCAAATTTTGCTGAAAAATTGAGAAATTTTAGCATAAAATTATTTATAGTAACAATTCTGACTATCTTTAGGCATACAAAAGATTAAATTCGTGTATTTATTCACAAAATTGTATAAAATAGGTCTTATGACAAATTTAAAAACATCAAAATTTATATATTTCAAAGGAATTCTAATAAAATGGAAAAAAATTTATATATCGATGCATCGCATCCTAATGAAACTCGTATTGTTCTCAAATCTGAAAATTCAATCGAGGAATACGAATTTGAAGATAAAAATAATTTAAACTTTAAGAATAACATTTACCTTGCAACAATAAGTAGAGTTGAACCTTCTTTGCAGGCAGCATTTGTTAATTTTGGTAGAGAACGCCATGGTTTTTTAGCTTTTAACGATATTCAATCTGACTACTACCAGATACCGTCTGAAGATAAAGAAAGAATTAAAATTGCAGAAGAAAAAATCAGAGAAGAGTTAAAAGACAAAACTATAGAATTCAGTCAAGACAGCTTACAATCGGATAATAAAGATGAAAAAACAGATGAGAATGAAAATCAAATTGAAAAAGATAACAAAAAACAAGAATATAGAGAAAAAGTTAAATCATCATTCGGCATAAAAAGATACAAAATACAGGAAGTTATTAAACCAGGTCAAGTAATCCTTATTCAGGTTATTAAAGAAGAAAGAGGTCAAAAAGGAGCTGCACTTACAACTTTTATTTCTTTAGCTGGTAAATATATTGTCTTAATGCCTAATACTCCAAAAGGTGGTGGGATATCTAGAAAAATTTTTCACTCATCTGATCGTCAAAAAATAAGAAATATACTAAATGATATTAATATACCAAAGAGTATGGGTGTAATTGTTAGAACCGCAGGAGCAAATAAAACAAAAAATGAAATTGAAAAAGATTTTGAAAATACACTTAAAACTTGGGAAGAAATAAAAGATAAAGCTTTAGACTCAAATGCTCCATCGTTGGTTTATGAAGAAGGGGATATTATTAAACGAACTTTAAGAGATACATACGATAATGATACAAAAAATGTATACATTGAAGGCAATGAAGCCTACCAAAAAGCAAAAAAATTTATGAAAGAATTAATGCCAAAAAATGTAAAAAATATAAAAAAATACAGGGGTAAAATTCCTTTATTTCATGATGCCAATATAGAAAAAGATTTAAATAATATCTATGAGCCTACAGTAAAATTAAGGTCTGGAGGTTACTTGGTCATAAATCCTACAGAGGCATTGGTTTCAATTGACATAAATTCTGGACAATCTACTAAGCAAATAAATATTGAAAAAACAGCATTAAATACGAACTTAGAAGCTGCAGAGGAAATTGCTCATCAAATTAAATTAAGGGACTTATCAGGTCTGATTGTAATCGACTTTATTGATATGATAAATTTTTATAATAGAAGAATAGTTGAAAGAAAAATGAGAGAAAGCATTAGGAAAGATAGAGCTAGAATACAAATTGGAAAAATAAGTAATTTTGGACTCCTTGAAATGACAAGACAAAGGTTACGCGAAGGATCAATTAAATGGGAAACTCAATTATCTCTATCGTCATTCTCACAAAAAATTTTAAAAAAAATACAACACCTAGCTTTTACAGATAAAGTAAAAATTATTAATGCTTATGTCCCCGAAAAAGTAAAAATTTTTATAGAAAAAAACTTACTAGATGAATTAAAATATTTCCAAAAAAAATACTCTTATGAAGTAAAGATATTGTCGAATGACCAATTTATAATTCCAGAATATAAGATTAATTTACTAAATAAATCAAAGAAAATTATCAATAATTTTGAAAATATTAATGTTGTACAAATTAAAAAAACAAAAAATATCACTATAAAATATAAAAAAATTAAAAGCAAAGAACTAACAAAAACTAAAGAAAAATTAAAAAAGATTAAATCAAAAAAGAAAATTAGAACTCTTTGGGTTCGAAGAAAAAGAAAATTAAATTAATCCTTTAGTTGGTGAGCTTGCAGTTGCAAAGTAATTTTTACTCATCCTGCCAGCTAGATATGATTTTCTTCCAGAACTGACAGCATCCTTAAAGGCTTTCGCCATTAAGATTGGGTTTTTAGCATTAGCTATAGCACTATTTATTAAAACACCATCACAACCTAATTCCATTGCGATAGTTGCATCAGATGCTGTTCCGATTCCTGCATCGATAATTACAGGTACTTTTGATTGTTTGACTATCAAAGAAATATTAACTTTATTTTGTATACCTAAACCAGATCCAATTGGTGAAGCCAACGGCATAATAGCTGAAGCTCCACTGTCTTCTAATTTTTTTGCTAATATGGGGTCATCAGTACAATACACCATAACTTTAAAACCTTCCTTAACAAGTATTTTCGTAGAATGAATGGTCTCGATCATATTTGGGTAAAGTGTTTTTTTATCTGCAAGAACCTCGAGTTTTACTAATTTCCACCCTCCCATTTCTCTGGCTAACCTTAAGGTCCTTAAGGCTTCTTCAGAATTAAAACATCCAGCAGTATTTGGTAAAAAAATTATTTTTTTTGGATTGAGATAATCAGTTAAGATTGGTTTTTTTTTATCAACAATGTTAACTCTTCTTACAGCTACAGTAACCATATCGGCACCCGAGGCTTGAACTGCTTTAGCAGTTTCAAGAAAGCTTTTATATTTTCCGGTGCCTACTATCAGCCTAGAATTAAGTATTTTACCAGCAACTTTAAAAATATCTTTTTTCAATTATCCCCCACCTATGAAGTGGACTATTTCTACTTTATCATTATCTTTTAAATTTTTTTTTTTATAATTAATTTTTGATACTATTGAACCATTGTGTTCTATAGCGACTTTTTTGTTTATTAATTTATATTTTTTTAAAAGGTCAAATAACGAATAATTTGATTTAATAGCTACCTTTTTTCCATTTAATTGTATTTTTGCCATAAT
>CESP01017548.1_pt1 | contig 12992 bp, 9 predicted proteins | sample 531211 | NCBI WGS metagenome assembly CESP01 (sample SAMEA2622074, study PRJEB7988) | marine metagenome | biome: marine biome (ENVO:00000447); feature: surface water layer (ENVO:00002042); material: "saline water (ENVO:00002010), including plankton (ENVO:xxxxxxxx)" | depth 5 m | reverse complement strand
AGCAAAGACGGACTTGTTTTAACTAACCATCATGTAGCTGGCAAAGCCTCCCGTTTGACCTGTCGCCTTCACAATGGAGATGAATTAATGGCGGATTTGCTTGGTGCAGATGCCATGACTGATCTTGCTTTGTTACGCCTCCGTTTGAACGAAAATGGATCCGATTCGAAACCACTCAAGATCGCGGAGTTTGGAAATTCACAAAAAGTACAGGTTGGCGACACTTGTTTTGCAATGGGTAGTCCAGCTGGTTTATCTCAATCGGTCACCAAAGGAATTATTTCCAATGTTGCCTTGATTTCAGCGGGTAGCCAATCCTTTCGCTTGGATGGTGAAAATGTTGGAGAACTTGTAAGATGGCTGGGGCATGACGCCGTAATATACCCAGGCAATAGTGGTGGCCCGTTGGTAGATCGATTTGGGAAGATCATCGGAATCAATGAAGTCGGAATCGGAAGCCTCGGTGGAGCCATCCCTTCTAATTTGGCAAAATCAGTGGCTAAGAAATTGGAGTCGCAAGGTTATGTTTCCCGTTCTTGGATTGGGCTCGAATGCCAACCACTGATTGAAAATAAAACTTCTGGCATTTTGGTTTCTGGAGTAATCTCGGGCTCTCCAGCCGAGAAAGCCGGGATTATGGCGGGTGACTTAATTACTCAATACGACCAAAAAAAAGTATCGGCCACAATCCCCGAAGATATCCCCATTTTCAACCAGCTCGTTTATTCCAAACCGGCAAATAAAGAAGTAAAAGTTCTGGGTCTTCGAGATGGCTTAAAAAAAGAATGGAAAATAACCCCTACTCATCGAGAACCAGCATACGCGAAGGAAAAAGAACTAAAAAGTTGGGGCCTTACCATCCGAAACTTTACCTTGATGTCCTCCCTAGAAGCTCAAAGAAATAAAAAAACGGGGGTTCAGGTGCACTCCACGAACCGGGGAGGACCTTCAGCAAGCGCAAAGCCAAGTTTAGTTCCTGGCGATGTAATCTTAGAAGTGAATGGGACTCCGATTGATCATACCAAGGATCTTATTGAAGCCACCAGAAAACTAACTCGGGGCAAGAGGGAACCCGTTCCCGTAATCGTTCGCTTCGAGAGAAATTTGGCTCAACTTCTTACGGTTGTAAAAATCGGCCCGGAGGCGGAAGAAAATCAACCCGTACAAGCATGGAAGCCATGGTTGGGTGTATCCACACAAGTAATCACACGAGATCTTTCATCCGCTCTGGGGCTACCACGAACCACCCGTGGCGTTCGAGTTGCTCAAGTTTTCCCAGAATCTCCCGCCGAGCAATCTGAGCTTCAATGTGATGACCTTCTTTTTCGAATCGATGGACAAGTTATTCAGTCTTACCGAGTGGAAGACGCAGAAGTATTTGGAAACATGCTCAAGCAATATAAAATCAATTCTACGATTACACTAAGTGGTCAAAGAAACGGTGAAGCATTTGATTTGCAGGTAACTCTCAATAAGCGGCCTGAACCGCCCAATGAACTCCCCAAGTATGAAGAGGAAACCTTTGAATTCGCCCTTCGTGAGCTTTCCTTTGGAGATCGTGTCAACCGTCGCCTAGATTTAAACCAATCCGGACTAGTCATCGAAAATGTTGAACCGGCAGGTTGGGGAGCCTTAGGTGGGCTTAGGCAAGGTGATCTTCTCCTTCGAGTAGAGAAGAATTCCGTGGATTCCGTAGATGGCTTCGAAAAGATTATGAATCGACTCATTACCCAGAGAAAGAAAAGTGTTGTATTTTTTATCCGCAGGGGCATCCACACTCTCTTTCTTGAGCTCGAACCGGATTGGGATCAAGAGGGCTAAATTGATCATGAAATTTTTTCTTTTTATCTTTTTACTTACCTCGATCTTTTGTCATGGAAAAAACACAGAAAAGAATAATTCTGAATCGATTTGGCGCACTTTGCTCACAGAAAATGCAAATTGTGTAACTTGGGTATCGGCCACCGTGCGAGTTGAGGTAAGTGTAGGCGGCAGAAGCCTCCCTCCCCAAGAACAAAAGCTTGAAGCCCTGGGAACCATTATTGCAGATGATGGCCTAACGGTCCTTTCCCTTACCAAAGTCGACCCAACTTCGAATATCATCTCCCGACTTCGTAGCCCAGGAGCATCTGTACAAGTTCATTACACTGAAGTTTTGATATTAATGCAGGACGGCAGTGAAATTCCGGCCCGCTTACTTCTTAAAGACATGGATTTAGATTTGGCTTTTCTCCTCCCAATCACGGGAACTGATGAAAGTTCCGAGAAATTCACCTTCTCTGCTACTCCAGGTTGGAATCGTGCTAAAACCCCCCCTACTCCTGAAATTCTGAACGAAGTAGTTTCAATTTCAAAATTAGGTCGTAATCTATATCGCCAATCCACCCTCCGAAGAGGATGGGTTAATGCCGTGATCGAAAAACCTCGCCCATACTTCGTGATCGAGAACACAGAACCAGGAACCCCAGTATTTGACCAGCGGGGTCGGTGGTTAGGGGTGGTAGTTTATAAAATGGATTCTGGAAGACCGACTGAGGTTGTCACCCTTCCGATAGAGGATATTATGGAAATTGCAGAACAAGTCCGGTCTAGAAATCAATAAGTTTTAACATTGCCGACTCTGATATGAGCATCCTAATATAAGATTTGTATGTTTCCATCCGTGCAAAACTCTATCGCTTGGAGGTTGTCAGCTAGCTTCTTTCTACTGGCTTTATTTGATTCCTGTTCAGAAAAAAGATTGTCATCGGATGATGTGGAATATCGCAAAGATGACTTCGGAAATGAAATCCTTTATGCCATTGATGACGATGAACCTTTTGGCCAAGGAAAACGGGCTTATGTGACTGAAAAATATGACAACGGACAAATCCGTTTTGAGATTGGTTTTGTTAATGGTTTAAAGGACGGAAAAGTCGAATTCTGGCAAACAAATGGGCTACCAGAGCTAACTGGATCCTATGCCAAGGGTAAAAGGGACGGTCTTTTCACCGCGTATGGAAAAATTGGGGAAATCGTTTACAGTAAAAGCTTTATTAATGACAAATTGGATGGAAATTTCACCTTGTATTATCCCGCGTCTAACAGTGATAAGGCTCGATTCTTCGAAAAACTATATGAAGTCCGCTCAGAGAAATCTTATTTTTCTTGGAATCGCTTGAAAAATTTATTTTCCTCCGAAAAAGTTGATCCCGAAGAAATCAAGGTCACCAACCATTTGCGACTAGAGGCCCAATTTCATCAAGATTTTCCAGTCGGTCCCTATCGTGCTTTTTTTCATCCAGGTAATCTTCAACTCAGTCAGGAAGAATTATTAAAGGAAGATGGTTTCTTCTCCGATTTGAACCGCAGTAAGGGTCAATTGATTGAGCAACAGCGTTTTTATTATCCCCGTGCTTCAGGTCTCGTTGTTATTCTCCCCGACAAAGTCAGGCTGGATACCATTCATCCCACCACTAGAGATGGGTTTTCGCGGGCCATTGATGAGGCAACCAAGTCAATCCTCGAAATCCCGGCGTACAGAAATAAAGATAAGGAACCGGCTCTGGTTTACACGATTGATAGTAGGGGCAATGAAATTGTTCCCATTTGGTCCTCTCACATAAAACAATTTGCGGTTCGAAATTTAGATGGCTTTCTTTTGCCCAAAAAATTTCTCAAAACTACCTATGAAGCGTATTTGGATGAGGTCATTCCTTTCACTGAAGAGTGGATGGTTCAACTCGATCTTAGTCAGGATCCAAGAATAGATGCATACATACAAGATGGGGCATCCGTAGATATTGTTGGTCTTAATGAAAAAGGAGAAATTATTGATATATTTTGGAGTAGTCCCAGCAAAGAAAATACGGATACCTTGGACAAAAGAATCTTTGCTAAACGAATTAAGATACTTAGAGATTGGGAGGAAGGAAGTTCCTCACAAGCAGACTGGTTGATGAATAATGGCTCCAAGCTCTTTCTACGCGGTAAGTCTTCTTTGACCACCTGGAAATCTTCACCCTATTGAGCCCTTTTTACTCAGACCCCTGTTCAAAAGGATTGACTGGTGGCACAGGGACTTGAGCTGGAGCAGATTCAAAAGGATTTACTGAAGGCTTGGGTGCGACATCAAATGGGTTAACCGTGGGCTTGGGTGCGATATCAAATGGGTTCACTTTTGGTGTGCCCTGAGTATCAAAAGGATTAGCAGACGGTAAGGGAGCGGAATCAAATGGATTAACCGTGGGCTTGGGTGCGATATTAAATGGATTAATAACGGGAGGGGCAATTGGCATTTCAGATTCTTTCAACAGGGGGGGTAAATCCTCAACCTCATAAAAAAGGGGCTCTTGATATCCTTCCAGATTCAGCAAGCTTTCAAAACGGGGCCGAAGGTCGTAACTCCAGCGGAAACGAAGTAAACCCTCGTCACTTCTTTCCACTAATTCTTCTCTGGACTTGCCGTCATAACCTCCACCATTTTCAGGGTAGCCCCCAATCCAACGCAGATAGAAACGCCATGGTATCCGATCTTCTGGGTTTTCAAAATCAACCCAATGGTCTCCAATTTCAATGAGCTTCCCAATAAACACCCCTCTACTCTCTCTGGGAATGACCACATCAAGCTCTTCAATGCGTAAGTGTCCATCATGTCTCCATTTTAAACGAATACGGTTTCCGACTACTGTATCTTTTATAACCCCAAGAATGTACGGGTCGAAGCCACCATCTTTACTTGGGCTTCCTCCGTGCCAAGGAGCTAAGTATCGGTTTCGAAACCCGCTATCCTCAATTACCTCAATCCAAGCCTCTCCCTTGCTATCAAGAATTCCAAGCAATTCACCTTGTTGCTTCTTGGGAATGGAAAAAAGAGAGTAAGAAAAACTTACCAAAATCAAAAGGTGCATCGACTTGAACCGCATAATTCTATTTTTAATTACTGATACCTAGACAAAACTAGCTTGGCAAGTATGCATCCGGCACCTCCTGAAAACAAACGGGGCGTAGGAAGCGGGAAAGAAGCAAACGAGCGCCCAAGTCTTGTTTACTTTTCAAATTCGTACAGGTCGGGGTCGTGGTAAATGCTGCAATACTTAAATCCTTGGCAGTTGGAAAACAATGCAAGGACAGGAGATTGGATTGAAACTCAATTTCCTTGATTAAGCCATCCATATCCTTCTCATCGATACAGGAGCCAAAGATTTGAACTGGTCGCACATTCTCTAATCTGTTGAAAAACTCAGAACATTCTTTTAAAGAGTTGTAGAAAAAAACTTGGATACCATTCGAATTCTCTCCAATGTTTAATTCTAGTTCTCCGCAAAAATTTGACAATGTTTTCAAATCAAAATGGAAAAATTCCTGCGAAAGTGTAGCCCGCCAATTCTCAAACCCTCTTGTTTCCAATTCTTGCGGGAGAAGCAAAATATTTGGACGAAGAATTCCAGCTTCCTTGCAAACCCTAGAAAAATCCAGGTATCCAGATATCAATCCGGATTGTTTTCCTTGGTCAAATTCTGGAAGTAAGAGCGTAATATTACCATGTTGTTCCCTTTCAAAAATTGGACAAGGAGACAGCAACCCATCGAAGATGGAATGCAATATTTTCTTATGTTCTAATTCTTGGGTATCGATAACCAAAGCATGGAATGATAAATGGGAAAAAATTTCTGTGAATACTTTTGAATCCGCTTGCTCCACTATGGAAAATAATTTTGCGGAATACCCAACCTTTTGCATCGCATGCTCAATCCCTTTGATGATTTTTTTTATATCCTCACAAAGAATTCCATTAACTGCCAAGACAACCGGACAACCTGCTAACAAAGCAGGTAAGACCTGTAGCGAAATCGTAAAAGACAAGGGGACACAACCCTCTTCAGCGTAGATAAAGACAGGACCAATAGGTCTTAAAACCGAACGCATTTCAGGTTTTGGCACCGGCTTTGACTCAGGATCTCCCGCATCTAAAATAAAATTCAGCCAATCCTCATTCTTAATCATTGCTCTAAATCCATGAATGATCTCGGAGGTGTTCCCTGCAATGCCACTATATTCAAAGGAAAGATTTTCTATATTTTCCCCGAGAAAATCAAGCAGTTGAAGCCTTGCTCCTTGATCTATCAATGGCATCGATTGATTATCAATCTTGGTTTTGACACATTTTGGTTTCACTAAAGGAAATCAAAGATTACTTTTTGAAATTGGCAAGTCCCCTATTCAAGCTTCTAGGTCCAGGCTCAAATTCTGAAATAATTTGAATTGTAAGCTATAAAAATAACTAATAATGTTATTTATATGCTTGATCTATATTTTTATGTATTTTAATCGATCAAATATGCGTAAAAAAGAGGCAAGAGAAGATATATTTGAATTTAGGATCGAATATAAAGAGGAGGATACTGAGTTTTTCTCACAAAAACACTTTTCTGCTAGCAATGCTGGTATTGCCATCGAAATGTTCAATTTTGCCTGTAAAAAAGATGAGGTTTCCGCAGAAGTAGAAAAAATTGAAGTTTGGAACCGCTGGGCAAATCGATGGGATCTGGTTGAGGAAGAAATGAAATAGAATAATTCACCGATGTTCTACTCCAATGGAAAAAAGTCTCTAATTCTCATTTTTAACTGGCAACTGCCAGCAAGCTAACCATCGATCGTCACGCAGATAAACTTTGTCCTCTGAATAAGCCGGATGGGCCCAAGTCTCTCCCACGACTTGCTCACGCCAGTACTCATTATACTGCTCCCCGCTCAAATTCATAAAAACCAGTTCTCCCTCGGCATTGAGCGAGAGTGCGTCTCCCTTTTTCTTGTTGGTCCAAACCAAACTTGCATGAGGATTTCGGTTCGCTGCAGTTAGCTTGTGCTGATCTCGCCAAAGAATACTTCCTGTCCTCAACTTAAAAGCAGTCAAACCATGACTTCGGTCCAGCAGGTAACAAATACCGTCTCGATACAAAGGTTGAGCCATCAACCCCCTCAAATCATCCTCTTTGGACCAAAGCAACTTTACACCCCCATATTTTTCAATCCGAATTGCCTTTGAACCATTCCAGTACCCGGAAACCAAAAGAATTCCATCTTCATAGATTGGTTTCGCAATCGAAACGCCATATTTCACTTGGTAAGGAAGACTCCAGAATTCTTTACCCCCTCCAACCGGCAAACCCATAATTTTATTGGGGCCCCAGCAAATCAATTGCCTGTTTCCCCATGCCTCAACCAAAAGTGGTGGAGAGTAGCCTGCCATAGAATCATTACCTGCTTCCCAATTCGTTTTTCCAGTTTTGGCATCCAAAGCAAGCACATTCCCACTTTGTTTACTACCCACATGATAAAGAATTGATGAGTCAAGAGGCTCGGGTGCAGCAGAAAAACCCCAAATAGGATTTTTTATTTTTAGTTCCTTCTTCAAATCTCTTTTCCAGATAAGAGTCCCTTTCAAAGCATCTAAACAATGAGCATATCCCATTGCCCCCAAGCAATAGGCTTTTCCCTGATAAATGGTAACCGAAGATCTCGGGCCTTTTCCATAACCTAGCTTTCCGTATTTGGACTGGTAGGAATATTCCCACTTAATTCTTCTCTTTTGTGCGTCGAAGCAAAGTACCCGCTCAACCTCTCCAAATTTCTCCTTCGGAGGACGATCCATTAAGTAAATCAATCCATTTCGAGTCGTGACTCCAGAGTAGCCCGAATGAACTGGGGTCTTCCATATTCTCTGAAGTCCGCGATCGGATAAATCCTTGGTAATTTTTGGACCCTGCCAAGTTCCATCCCCATTGGGTCCTCTCCATTTCCACCAACCTTCGCCATCCCCAAAGGCGGAGATTCCAAAAACCATAAGGTACAAAAAAAGAAGTCGCATGAGTAATTTGTTACCTATTTTGACCCGTTTGGAGAAAAAGATGCAACCGATCGGCCAATTTTGGTCCGAAGCCCTCCACTTTCCTGATTTCTTCCACTCCTGCTTTTTTCATCTTCTCCAAGCTTCCAAAATACTTCAATAAGGCTTCCCTGCGAACTTTACCAAGGCCAGTAAAGTCGTCCAGAATCGATTCCCTAATTCGTTTACTCCGTAAATCTGCATTGAATTGATTTGCAAACCGGTGGGCTTCATCCCTTGCTCTTTGCAGCAGTCGTAAGGCAGGGTCCCGAAAGTCTAACTTCAACTCTCCGCGCTCATCTGGAAACACAATGGTCTCCTCCCGTTTTGCTAACCCAATGATGGATGGGGGTACTACATCCATCAACAAAAAAGCTTTCAACGCCGCCCGAACTTGACCAATTCCTCCATCAATAACAACTAGCTCGGGGAAGTAGGTGCCCTCTTCATGCAACCTGCCATATCGACGCCCTACGACTTCTTGCATCGCACGAAAATCATCATTTCCTTCAAAGGCTCGAATCTTAAACCTACGATAGGCTCGCTTATCTGGTTTGCCCGACTGAAACCGAACCATGGAGGCAACCACAAAGGTTCCAGACACATGGGAGATATCAAAGCACTCAATGGACTCTGGAGCTCTTTCTAATTTCAGTATTTCCCCTAACCTGACCAGTTCAATACCATCATTTTCATCCGCTTTTGGCCAGGTACGGGTAAATTTCCGGCTTTTGCCAATGGTTTTCGCCATTGCATCCGCTATGTCACGTAAGTCCGCTGCCCTTTCAAAATCCAAGGCCTCCGCACGCTTTAACATTTCTTCTCTTAACTCTGCCAACCAACTCTTTGCCCGCCCTTCCAAGAAAGAGCAGGCTTTTTCCACTCTTTTACTGTAATCATCTACTGTAGTCTCATTATGTCCGGCAAAGATTTCCGCCCGGGCATCATCATATAATTTATAGCGGCCATCCTTGAGTTTTATTGGTTTTGCATCTGCGAGTAGAATTCCAAATTTTTTTCGCATTTCCGAAAGAGTCGATCGTAACATCCCAGCTTGGGCAAAGGGTCCGTAGTAATGTGCCCCATCTTCTTTTTTATTCCGGCAAAGCCGAAAGCGAGGCATCTCATTTTGTAAATCTACCCGTACTAACAGAAATTGTTTATCGTCAGTAAAGTCCGTGTTGTACCTAGGTTTATATTCTTTAATTAACTTGCCTTCCAGAAGGAGGGCTTCGGTTTCGTTTTGCGTTTGATGGGTAGTGATTTCACAGACCATTTCAACCATGGCCGCGATCTTGGGTTGTGCTCGAATAAATCGTCTGGAACCTTGAAAGTAACTGGTTACCCGCTTTTTTAAATTCTTGGCTTTGCCCACATAGATAACATGCCCTAAACGGTCTTTCATTAAATAGACACCGGAAGTCTGGGGAAGACCACGGGCCAATTTCCTCATTTCATTTATCTGATTTTGCATTGGCAATTCCTATGACTCTTGCCTACTTTACAAATTGGTAAGTAATCAATACTCAAAATTAACACAGCCTGAACAGATAACAAACATGAGTTCTCCCACACGAGTAGAAACCATAACCTTGGGAGATGAACTTCTCCTTGGAATTCGTGAAAATGCCCATCTTACCTATTTGGGTATTCAACTTGCACACCACGGGATCGAACCGGCGGCCAATTTGGTCATTCGAGATAATCCAGATGATATACATTTGTTTTTCTCTGAGAGTTGGAAACGATCGGATCTCATTATCACCACTGGAGGACTCGGTCCAACCACTGATGATCTAACCCGTGAATCGATCGCCAACGCACTGGACGAAAAACTCGTCTTCGATGTTTCCGTTGAGCAGGCAATCCAGGAACGTTTTAAGTCCCTTCACCGGGAAATGCCAGAAAACAACCTCAAGCAATGCTACCGTCCAGAAAATGCTGATATCTTGTCCAACCCCTATGGCACTGCACCAGGACTCTTTCTCAAAAAAGATGGTAAAATTCTTGTGATGCTTCCAGGCCCTGCTCGTGAGATGCATCCGATGTTCGAAGACCAAGTAGTTCCCCGACTGCAAAAAGAAGGCATTTTTCCAGAAATCGATTGCTACCTTCAAATTCGTACCGCTGGCATTGGCGAGTCTGCACTTGCAGAAATTGTCGAACCTCTACTTGACGGTGTCGATGGATTAATTCTTGGATACTGTGCCCATGCAGGAATGGTAGACCTCCGGCTTAGCTCCCTTGATTCCGACATTTTATCCGAAGAAAAATTACATCAATTAGCTGACCATTGTCGGGAGGCACTGGGGGACGATTTTGTTTGCTTTGGCGACCGTACTTTGGCGGAAGTCATTTTTCGTGAACTTCGTGGCTTGAATAAGACCCTGGCAGTGGCTGAATCTTGCACCGGTGGATTGCTTTCTTCTCAATTCACTGAAATTGCAGGAATCTCAAAAGTTTTCCACGGAGCTGCAGTTTGTTATCATAATGATGCCAAAGTACAAATGGTGGAGGTTCCCGAAAGTATGCTCGAACAACATGGTGCGGTTAGCGAAGAAGTGGCCATTGCCATGGCTACCGGTGCCTGCGAAAAATTCGGGGCCGATTATGGGCTCAGCGTGACCGGTTTTGCGGGCCCTGCTGGTGGAACTCAATTGCTTCCAGTTGGTTCGATTTATCTAGGCTACGCTTCTCCAGTTGGAGTCTGGGCAAAGCAACTCCATCTCCGTGGGGACCGTGCATCCAATCGCAGGCGGGCAACCACCGCCGCTTTGGACTGGATGCGTCGAAAACTTCGGAAGTATAAAATTGAAGAGGTCTTTGCAGCAGCAGACTCTGGAAGTATTGATGTGTAAGTTTTTGCTTTTGAGTTCGTGATTTAGATTTTTGTTAGACCCCATGTCTAAAGAATCCTTATTTACCGTTTTAGGAGATGATGATTATCTCGTTAGACAAAAAGCGAAAGAAATTTTCGACCAACTATTGAATGAATTTCCGGACGATTTATCACATGAAATTATCAATGGTCGGGCCGATCGAGTGGATGATGTCGAACGTATTCTCAATGAGGCCCGATCGGCAGGAGAAACTCTTTCCCTCTTTGGCGGTGGTAAACTGGTCTGGATTAACGAGGCTAATTTTCTTAATCAGACCAAGACGGGTGCTGCCCAGGGATCAAAGGAAGCACTTGAAAGCTTGAAGCCCTTTTTAGAGAACCTGCGTGAAACCAAGCTTATTTTCTCTGCCTGCCCGGTTCACCGTAGTCATGGTTTCGTGAAGTGGTTGCAAAAGAATTCAGTCTACGAAGATGTCGCCAAAAATGAAAAGGAAGATGTCGCTTTTCGTAGATTGGTACAGGACACCGCCCAAGATTTCGGGGTTCGTTTTTCGAATGGTGCCCTCGAATATTTGGCTGGTAAAATCGGGGCTCATTCCCGTCTCGGAGTCGAAGAAACTAAGAAGCTTGCGTCCTATCTTGGAAAAGCGGGAGGGGAGATAACCGAGAAGATGGTGATAGACATGGTCCCAGATTTTGGGGAAGGTGATTTCTTTGAGGCTTCGGAAGCATTTTTTTCTGGAAAGTTGGACTGGGCGATGGAGGCGATCGACCGACACTTTTTTCAAGGCAAGGATGCTCGTCCTCTTCTGGCAACTTTACAAAACCGAAACCGCTTGCTTATTCAGTTACGGGTTTTGGTCGATGGCAAGGAATTGGATTCCAAGCAACGCCTCGGAAAGGATCAACTCGAACAAATCGCGAGAAAATACTTGGATCATTTCTCCGATCCTTCTGAAAAGACCACACTTAACCTTTTTTCACAAAACCCTTGGTTTTTAAGTCGTTTGCTTCCCCTGGTTCAGAAATTCTCTACCCGTCGTCTGATTGATCTTCAAATGAATTTGATTACCGCTTTTGAGCAGGTTCTTAGACAACCCAAGGAACAACACGCTACCATATTTAAAAACCTCGCCATCCGTACTCATTCTCTCGGTCGATAACAATCTTCAGTAATATTTGAATCCAAAACTTTTTTATGGATTTGACGTTCAACCGCTAGAACCTTGGGGACAATCTGCAATAATCTGAATTATATTCAGTTAAAATATTAAAAAGGTCCAACCTTGCTTCTTTTTTCGTATTCAATAAACAATTAAAATTTGAAATTTCTCCGCACTCTAGTCTTAATCATTGCAACTTTCATTTTCACTGAGGAAAAGGTTTTTAATTCAGATTTATCCAAAAAACTCGATCTCATTTTCTAGAAAGTAGGGATTTAGAATATGGATTTACCCAACTTGAATTTGAGCATGCCAAATTAATTAAAGAAATTGAACAGACCATGGCAACCACCCAAAATTTGGTTACTCCAGATATTGAAGAAGAAAAAATTCATATTTAAAAAAATTACGGATTGATTTACAAAGAGAGGAAGTAAGAATCAAAGGTATATGGACCAAATCTGAAACCTAGAGATCAATGAATCGCAAACTTACCGAACATAGGTAGAAACTTTTAGGTAATCCAGATGGTAACAGCATTTCTAAAAATCCAGGAATCGACCGCTTATCACTTGGAAATGTGACATCGATGCGGATGGATTCGATGATGAGGTAGAGATCAACTTCTTTCGAGATTGGGTGATATCCTATACCTCCCCTTCCTAAAGAGTTACGAGAGCCTTTTAGAATCTTTCGAGTTCAACCTAATGGGCTATATCAGCTTGACTTTTGAAAGAAATTCATCATTTTAAAATATGTTTATTTCTACCTTGTGGTGGAAATTTTGCTAATACAACAAACAAACTACAATGAATAACAAATTATTAACTTTGGCAAGTGCACTTGCCGCATTCAATTTGAATGCTATTGAAATTGGTCCCACAGGTAGTGGTGTCGATATGTCAGGGTTCGTTGACATGGCTTACGCTGAAAGAGGTTCTGCTGGATCCGATGCTTTCTCTGGTCAAGTTGAACTGAACTTCAACTTCACATCTGGTCCCGTCTCATCTGCAGTCGGTTTGGATTTTGGTGCGGGTTCTGTATACGGAACTGGTGACAACTTAGAAGAAGCCTATATCACCTACGATTTCGGAAACGGTGCCAGCGTGACCATGGGAAGAAT
>CESP01033858.1_pt1 | contig 13083 bp, 5 predicted proteins | sample 531211 | NCBI WGS metagenome assembly CESP01 (sample SAMEA2622074, study PRJEB7988) | marine metagenome | biome: marine biome (ENVO:00000447); feature: surface water layer (ENVO:00002042); material: "saline water (ENVO:00002010), including plankton (ENVO:xxxxxxxx)" | depth 5 m | reverse complement strand
GCTTTTTGGAATTGGTGTCCAAAGCATTTCGTTAGATGCGCTTTGAACAGAAAATTTAAAAGACTGGTCAAATAGGCGGGCAATAAATATACTAGATAGGTTTGCAAAAACTAGAAAAGAAGCTGAACCAATTATTAGCCCCAAAGGCATAATAATTAAACCACCTAGAATACCAAATTTCTGGAGAATGAATCCCGTTAGAAAAAGCTGCATTATAAGCGTTGTACCATTTAAGTACAGGTAATATTCGCCAAAAAAAGATGCTAGCTGTTCACTAGATTGAAAGCTGTTGGCTGCAGTAATCTTGAATTGGTATTCAATGATTCTTGAGCAAATTGCAGTAGCGCATACCATCACAAGAATTGATTTTAAATATGGATCTAATATTTCTTTAGTCGAAGATAAGTCATTTTCATTAGATTTCTTTGTTGGTTTAGTGGTTCTGTGTTTGTTAAGTATCTGTGCAAATATTGGCAACAAAGCAATCATAATTATAGTAGGTATTATTAATTCTTCTGCACCATATTTATTAACAAAAGGTCTCATTAGGTATCCTGTGCTGATACCAGCTATTGAACCACCGATACCGATTAGGCTAAAAAGTCTTTTTGCTTGGCGGGGATTAAATATTTCGCCTGCAAGTAGCCAGAATTGAAAAATTGTTATCGATATTATTACATCAACCCATGCATAAAATATTGGTATCACAATGCCACTTAGGTTCAGACGAATTAACAATAAAGTTATGCAAAAAAATATTGAAGAGGAACGTATCACTTGAATAAGGTCCAAAGTTGAAGCGATTTTGTTATAGATGTATATGACCACAACCATTAATCCGGCAACAAGCGAGAACATAAGGGGGAGTAGTGACTTGTCAAATTGAGTAAGAAAAAAGGTATCTCTAGCGCTTGCGCCTGTTATGCTTGAACCAACAATGCAAAAGAACATCATCATCAATGTTACTATTGGTCTTCGCTCTTCTTTTTTTATTTTAATCATAGTGCGAAATAATTTTATGTAATGAATTTTTTATTCATTTAAATATCAATGGTTTATTTGTAATGACAAATTACAAATAGTAATTTTCACATTGAAATTTGAATGAAAAATATTACAAGGAAAATAAATGTCACATTATCCAAAAATAAGCATTATCAAGAACTTAATATCTAGCTCACCAAGTGATATTGTTTTTATAGGTATTTATAAAGACAAAACTTTAACTCCAAGCGGAAACGATTTAAGTACCGAAGTTAAAACAGGGTTTGATAGCGCCATAAAAAGTGGGGATGTGAAAGGAAAAACTGGTGAATTAAATTTTTTCTACGTTGATGGCCGCAAATATGCATTAGTAGGGCTCGGGAGCAAATCCAAAATAAATGCTGAAAAAATAAGAATTGCTTCTGGCTCTGCAATTAGGTCAGCAATTTCAAAAAAAGCAAAATCTATTACATTAGATTGTTTGTGCTCTGAAATTGACAGTTGTCAAGCTATGGGTGAAGGTATTGTTCTTGGAGGCTATGAATATAATGATTTGAAAACCATGGATGATAAAAGTTTTAGTATTGATAAAATAGAAGTTGTCGATGCAAGCGAAGATCAATTAAATGATGGGATTATAATTGGTCAGGCTGTTTGTTTTGCTAGAGACCTTGGAAATCGGCCTGGAAACATTGCCACTCCAACCCATTTGGCTAACGCAGCTAAAGATATATCCGAAGCTGGAGATATAGATTTAAAAGTATTTGAAAGACAAGAATTTACTGAAATGGGTATGGGCGGTTTAGCAGGTGTCGCACAAGGCACAGATGAACCTCCTAAATTTATCATTCTTGAGTACAGCAACGGTGGTAAGAATAAACCAAAAGTTCTTGTTGGGAAAGGATTGACTTTTGATTCAGGAGGAATATCGATTAAGCCTGCAGCAAAAATGGATCAAATGAAATATGATATGTGTGGTTCAGCGGTTGTTTTGGGCGTATTTCATGCTCTTTCCAAACTAAAACCGGAAATTAATGTTGTTGGTATTATACCTTCTACGGAAAACCTCAGTGGATCAAGAGCTGTAAAACCTGGAGATGTATTAACTGCGTACAATGGTAAAACAATAGAAGTATTAAATACAGATGCAGAGGGGAGATTAATTTTAGCAGATGGATTATCTTATGCATCTAAGCATTACGACCCAGAATATATTTTAGACTTTGCCACTTTAACAGGCGCGATTGTTGTAACTTTGGGTCATATCGCTACAGGTGTAATGGGCAATGATGACGAGCTAATGGAAGAAATAAAAAATTCCTCTAGCAAAACTGGAGAGAAAGTTTGGGAACTTCCATTATGGCCTGAATATTGCAAACAGATAAAAAGTGATGTTGCTGATATAAAAAATATGGGCTCAGCCGGACAAGCTGGTTCGATAGCAGCTGGTGCTTTTTTAAAAGAATTTGTTGGGAAAGATATACCTTGGGTTCATTTTGACATTGCAGGAACAGCTTGGGGAGCAAAACCATCTAGTATTAATCCAAAAGGGAGCGCAACTGGAGTGGCTATCAGGCTTGTTCTTGATATGTTAGGAAAATAGTTTTTATAGATTTATAAGTTTTTTTTACGGACTAGCTGTAAAAATTTGTATTAATCTTCCTATATCCTTTTCCATGTAGATTAATTAAATTTAAAAATGTCGACAGCTACTCTCACAACTTCTGTTGAAAAAATACAGCCTACAGCTATCATTAAGCTCGATGGCCCATTGAATGACTTTCATGCTAAAGAATTAATTGGAATAATTGATGATTTGTTACAACAAAATTTTGTGCACTTTATCATCAATTTTGATAAATGTATTGAAGTCAATAACTATGGCGTCTCAGTGCTTATTAGCTTGATTAGCTCTATAAATGCTAAGCAAGGGAAGTTGATCTTCACAAAAGTTGATGCACATTTAGAAAAAAAATTAAAAATGATGGGCCTCGCTGCATATGCAGAATTTTACTCGGAAGATAAAGTTGCTTTAGAAAGTCTAATTCAAAAACTATAAATATTAATAAATATGATTATAAAACCTAGATTATCCATTTACATTATCTCTTGCTTAACTATTTTGTTATCAAATCCTAAAAAAGGTATTTGGGAGCAATATGACTACAATAGTGGAATCTCAAGTAATTATATTTTTGACATTGAAAAGGATGAGCAGGAAAGAGTTTGGGTAAGCACTCAAAATGGAATTACTCTTATTGATGGTGAAAAAACTAAAAAGTATGGTCTTTCTAATGGATTGCCAGCAACTAATATTATAAAAATAGTAAGTCTCGACGATATTATATATGCCGCCACCTCTAATAAAGGTGTTTACTTTTTAAGCGAAGACGACACGTTTAAAAAAGCAGAATTTATTCAAGGTAATAAAGTTTATGCCATGAATGCTGTAGGGTCAAAGTTATTTATATCCACAAAATTGGAGAATGTTCTTTATGATGGTAGTAAGGCTTCTTTTATGGGTAATGGATTTCCGAAAGCTAAGATTAGAAATGTCTATGTTAATGATGGGGAAATAGTTTATATAGCAGATAAGAAAGTTATTTACAAAAAAGGTAAAAAATATGTTGCCGAAAATATAGATTTTGAAAGCAGCAAGGCGAAGATAAAAAGTTATTATAGTTTTAATGGAATAGAATACTTTGGAACAAGTAAGGGTCTATGGAGCAGATCGAAAAACGAAAAGCTTAAACTTATAAAAAATATAGATGTTCTATCTTTAGAACATAACCAAACAAACACTCTTTATATTGGAACTAAAAAGGGGATGTATTTTTTAAAAAATGGAAAAGTATCTAGGTATGGCCCTAGTACACTAGGACCTAAGGATTTTGATAAAATTGCTGTAAATGATATTGAGTTCATTGATAAATATGAAATTTGGTACGCAACATTTGGGCAGGGATTATTTCTTCAAGATATGGGTACTGTTCAAAATTTTGATCAAAATGACGGGCTTAAATCTGGTGGAATGATCTTTGATATGGTTAACTGGAAGGGAAAAACTTATATAGCAACCAAAAATGGATTGTTTGCTTTTTCTGGTGGAAATATATCAAAGCACTATAAAAAAGAACAGGGATTACCTTCTAATATTATTCTTGATATGGATACCTATGATGGTCTTGATTTTATTTGGCTAGCAACATCAAATGGCATATCCAAATTTGATGGAAATAGTTTTATAAATTATTCAAAAAATTTAGGGTTGCCTGCAAAATTAGTTACTGCAATTCATGTTGATAGAACTAAGAGTAGCACTGTATGGACTGGTTCTGAAAAATCTGGCTTGACCCGTTTTGATGATAATGGGTTTTTTAATTTTGCAACACAGGATGGCCTTCCCACAAACTCAATTAGAGATATCGCCCAATCTAAAGACGGTGATTTAATAATTGCCTGCTATAATGCTGGCGTGGTTAAATACAATGGGAAAACTTTTAAACTGTTTAATAATGGACTTGCTGATAAGCGAGTAATTTTAGTCACGAATGGACCTGATGGCTCTATTTGGGCAGGAACTGAATCAGCAGGGGTTGGAGTTCTAAATGATGATCAATTTAAAATGGTTATTGATGCAGATGGTTTAGGGCATAACGAAATATTCTCTTTGCATTACGATGGCAAAAGAATGTGGGCCGGCACTTTCGGTGGTGGTGTAAGCTGCTTCAGTAATGGTTTGTGGTATACGATGAGCCAAGCTGATGGATTGGCAAGTAGTAATGTTGGTGCAATAATATCATTAAAAGGGAGAATTCTTCTAGGTGGGAATAAAGGATTATCAATTTTTGAAATGAACGATGCTCAATTTGCTTTGAAATTTGATAAGATTCTAACACCGAAAGCAGAGATCCCATTCCAAGTTTCTATGAGTTCTTTATCAGGAATTACTAATGATAGATTTTTTATGACAGCAAATGCAATGGTTTATAACCCTGCAGATGTTCAAGTAAGATATAGGTATAAAATAATAAAAGATGGTCAGGCTTCTAGATGGTCAATACCTCAATTATCATCACAAATTTCATTTGTACCAAATGAAGTAGGTGATTTTCAATTCCAAGTTCAAGCTATTGATAACCGTTTGCGAACTTCAAAGATCGTTACGCTCCCATTTTCTATTTCTAGAGTTTGGTACCTAGATCCAAAAACTGCAGTTCCTTTTTGGGGAGGTATTTTAGTACTAATAGGTTTTTCAGTAGTTAACTACATTAATTACCGTAAGAAAAGTAAAGAAGCAAAAGACCTTAGAGATGCTGAAATTGCCCGACAGCAAGCTGAAATGGAGGAGGCAAGAGAATTTCAACAGGCAATGCTTCCAAAAGAAATGCCATCGACTGATGATTATGAAATGGTTGGTTTTCAGCAGACAGCTACAGAGGTGGGTGGAGACTTTTTTGATTTCATGCAAAAAGAAGACGGTGGATGGGTTGCAATATGTGGCGATGCTACAGGTCATGGCCTAACTTCTGGTAACGTAGTATCAATCACAAAAACTGCAATGAGCTCATTAGTGAACGAAGCTCCAGTACCAACTTTAGATTCGCTTAATGATACGTTGTTAAAAATGAATATTGGACTAAATAGAATGTGTTTGAATATTGCAAATATAGGAAAAAATTCAATTAAGTTTTCTTCAGCTGGAATGCCACCAGCCTATTATTATTCTGCAGAGAAAGGAGAGCTAGAAGAAATCTTAGTTGGTGCTCTTCCTCTCGGGTCTTTACCAGGTGCAATGCACATGGAACAAAAAATTTCATTTAAAAATAGTGGTGATATTATTGTAATGATGTCTGATGGATTGCCTGAGGCTGAGAATGAAAGCAAAGAGATGGTTGGTTATGAAAGGACTGAAGAGCGTATAAGAGAATTATCCGATAAATCAGCTGAAGAAATTAAAAATGGATTAGTTGAGCTATGTGATAATTGGCTAAAAGGAAATGCTGAGCTGCAAGATGATATGACTTTTGTCATCATCAAGAAAAAATAATATTAAAATTTTTGTAGATTTCGTGATAAAAATTAATTTTTTTTATCTAATCAATTGTAATGTTTTTACATATTAAATAAATTTAATTTATCGTAAACCAAAATTAAGAGAGAGTAACCTATGAATCTTTCTAAAATAAATCGTATTTTGATTTTTACTACTCTGCTTGTTAGTCTCTCGCTTTCCCAGTCTGGCCATTATATTTCAGGAAAGGTAGTCGATAGGAATGATAATCCCCTCTTTGGTGCAAATATAATATTAAAAGGCACATTTATGGGTAGTACCTCAGATTTTGATGGTCTATATCGCATAGATGATGTAGACCCGGGTAAATATACGCTGATGATTAGTTATATTGGTTATAAATCTCAAGAGATTGAACTTTATATTTCAGAATTTGAAATCATTGATGATGAGGAAGATACAGAGAGTAGTTTTTCCTCTAAATTAGGAATTGATGATGAGGATGAAGAAGAGGAAGCTGATGAAGAAGCTACAGGCGTCTTGAAAGCTCCATTTCATGAAAATATCAATTTTAGCTTGGTTGAAGATGCTTTGGAAACTGAACAGGTTGTTGTTTCTGCCTCGAAAAAGAAAGAAAAATTAATTGACGCTCCTATAACTATTGCTGTGGTATCAGAGCAACAAATTCGTAAAACTGCTGGAGGTGACCTTGGTTCAATGCTTAAGACTGTTCGTGGTGTTGAAACATATCAAGTTGGTATGGGGCGTACTGCTCTTAATGTTAGAGGTTTTATGAGCGCATTTAATGGCAGGTTTGTATCCTTAGTTGATGGTGCAAACTATATGGAGCCAACGTTTTTCATTGCTTATGGAAATACATTGCCTTTCATAAATGAGGATATTGAGAGATTGGAGGTCGTATTTGGACCTAGTTCTGCCCTGTATGGGCCGAATGCTCACAATGGATTATTAAATGTTATAACAAAGCACCCCAAAGACTCTCAAGGGGCAAATGTATCATTTGGAGGTGGATCAAGTAATTATCAGTCATTTAGAGCTAGGCTTGCTACAGCTAGAGGTCCATTTTCAATGAAATTTTCCGTAGAAAATATTAATGTTTTAGATTGGAAATATACCAGAACCTTTGGACAGGATTACAATATGGATAGCGATCTAACATACCAATCTGAACATGAGGAAGTAATATTTTGGGATTTTTTTGACCCTAGTATCCCTGAGGTTTGGGATGATATAAATGGCGATGGGCAATGGGATTATGCAGAAACTATTGATGTTATGGATTCAGATTTTGAAAGAAATTTAAGAAACACGAAAGCAAACCTACATTTTTACTATGAACTTTCAAATAATGCCGAATTATCATTTGGACATGAGCATTATTTCCAGTCTGGTTACCAGCCATTTGATTCTGGTTTGAACTTCATTGATTACACGATGGGCTCATTGTGGAGTAAAATAATATGGAAAAACTTTTTTGGTAGAATACATTGGCTAAGATCATCAGGAACAGAATACTGGAACTCTGATATTGCTTACTTAAATGTTATGAGGAGAGGACTTAGTCTTGAAGAATCAGTTGATAAAACCAAAATTCAAGATTTTGTTCAAACTGATGTTTTGAGAGGCGATTTTCAACAGAATTTCCTATTAAAGGATATAGACTTCATTGTTGGAGCGGATTTCTCAATATATAGGCCTGAAAGTGGAAGGGACTTTTTAAATGATAGAGGCCCTGTTTCAGAACTAGAAAGTGTAGTCCTTGCTGATTCTGTCATTGGAGAAAATATAGAAATTGAAGAATATGGAGCATATGTCCAGGCTACACTCGAGCTTCCTTTTCGAACAAAATTTGTAACTGCGATCCGCTATGATAAACATTCCTATTATGATGCAAGGATTAGTCCAAGATTTGCATTACAATGGAATGGGCTTCCAGGAGGAAATATTAGATTCAGTTACAATAGAGCTTTTCAAACACCAAGTGTTTTTAATCTCCATATGCTGAGGTTTTTTGATGCTCAGGATAGCGGAAACATATTACCTTTTATTTTCGATAGTGGATCGTTTATGAATATGGCCGTTAATGTAAATGATCCCGATGTAAGAGCTCAAATAAATAATGGAACTCTTAATTATAATGATCTTCTGTTTGTTCCAATGCAAACCCAATTCAGGGGTAATAAGGATGGGTTTATTATTGATGAAGAGACTGTAATTCCGCCGCTTGAAATTGAAACTGTTGATAGTTATGAATTGGGAATGAAAAAACTTTTTGCTGGCAATCTATTTGTTGATGTTTCTCTATTCTACTCCCGTTATGAAAATTTCATCAGTCCTTTAAGAGTCATTCATGATTTTTATCCAGCTGAAGATCCATACATTCCAGAGCAGGTCACGCACATTGGTGATGAATATATTAGCGATTTAAATGTGAGGAATTCTTCCGTGATATATTCATATACATCTACCTCTGGAGCAACGGTCTATGGTGCTGATTTGATGTTTAAGTACAATCTCTTCGGAAGTGTTGTCTTAAATGCTGGTTTTTCCATTTATGATAATTTGCAATTTGATACAGGTGATGATATTCAAGATGTATTGTTTGAAGATATTGAGCTCGATTCCATAAAAAATGATTCCTTGAGATATTTTCTAGATAATTCTTTAAAAAGTTTTTCTTTTCAGCAAGGGAGGCTATTTTTTAATGCACCGAAAAATAAAGGGTTTATAGGTTTATCAAAAGATGACTTTTTGATTGAGAATTTGTGGGCACAATTAACAGCTAATTATACTGAGGAATTCGATTTTGTGAGCGGATATCATGTTGCTACTAAAAACCCTAGCTTTACTAGTCTTTCTCCTAATAGTATTTATGATAATAAAGGTCCAATTGGCGGTGGGTGGATATTTGACTTGCATTTGCAGTACAAGCTAAACGACAGAGTTAGGTTTAAAATGCAACTAAATAATTTATTAGACCAAGATGGCCCCAGAGTTGTGGGAACGCCACCTACTAGGCGAAATGCTATTTTTGAAGTACTTCTTGATAATTTAAAATGAGTCGGTATATGAAAGACAAAATTAATCTAAAATTTTATTTAATCTTTTTATTTTTATTTATGGCAGCATGTATGGATCCTGTTATAGATAAAGATGATAGCTACTCAGACTTCGAGGCGTTCGACGCTTCAGATTATCTCAATGACCCAAATGAAGGGTTTTTAAATGGAGGATTTGAGGATGGGGATGTAAACTTATGGGGTGGTTTTAAATTTCAGTTTAATGAAAATGTCCAAACCAACGTTTCTTTAGAGGTTCAAGAAGCTTATTATATTTTTGATTCAATCCTAGTTAGAGCTCCTGCTGAAGGTGATTATTATTTAAGGATGAATCTTGAAAGTGGGCGGTCTGGATTATATCGGTATTTTGCATATAGCCCGGGAGATACATTGGAGTATTCATTTTCTTACATGATACCTAGCGGCCAAAATAATTCAAATGACCCTGGGTTTAGTTTAGGTGTTTCATTGACTGCAACAGACGCAGATGCTAACTTCATGGATCAGGAAGTATTATTTTGGGATATTAATGGTGGGGACCCAAACTACAGTTTATTAGCTGATGATGAGTGGCATGATATTACCATTTCATTCTCCAATAGTTCCTTAGAGGCAGTAGGTAATTATTTTCAAGTGTTTTTCAATGAATGGTCTCATTTTTCATGGGCTTACGATACTGTAAGAACCCTTACGGCATATTTTGATAATTTTAATGTTTTAGTTAAAGAATCAAAAAATATTAAACCAACCGATTTTAGTATATTGCGTCCTGTTACAGGAGATGCTTTTAATCTTGATACTATAAACAATTTTCAGACAATACCTTTTTCTTGGGAAGAGTCAATCGACTTAGATACCACTCTCTATACCAATAAATTAATTTGTAAAGTTGTTTGTGATGGTGCCCTAATATCAAATGGATTTGAGTCTTTCACAATTCACGAACAATGGGATCCTGTAGCTGAACAAACTGTTTTTCGAAAAATGCCATCTGGTTATGGAGGATTATCATTTAATTGGCAATCAGATCAGACAGAAAATTTAAATTTTGGATGGCAGTACATTAATAACTCTGTTGTTGATTCCGTATCACGCACTGGAAGTCATAGCTTATCTATGGAAGATGTTAGAGATGTTGACTACCCATATTTTTATACGACACTAATTTACAGACTGTCTCAGGTTAATGATATTATAAACAAAGATAGAATTAAACCAGGTACAGAGTTAACTGTTAAAGGTTATGCCATGACCCCAGTATTTGATAAACTTACAGGAGAAAATCATGCCGAATTAGTGATATTTTCTGCTACAGATATTTGGAATATTTCTATTAGTGAGCAATTGAATAGTAGCTCTGAAGCAGGGATATGGCATCCAATTGAGGTATCAGTTGTAGTGCCCGAATCAAGACAATGGCCAAACACTTCTACAGTATATGTAGGCTTTCGTTATGGTCAATTTGGAGCAGATTCAGGTAGAGTATATTTTGATGACATCACTATATCGACATCTGATCCAATAACATTTTTTGTGACTGATTATTATGATATTGTTACGCCAAACACTAGCACAATTATGTCCGCAACGTATTTAAAGAATCTTTTTTCTTATATAATAGGCGACCTTAGTGGAATATCATTTAGTGAAGTTCAATTTGAGTGGGGCATTTTGGCAACGGATCTTAAAGATGAAGTCAAGGCATTAAATTCTCCTATTACATTTACGGTCATTGACACAACGTTTTCAAATGATAGTGAAAGTTTTCTTAAATCAATTCCTCATTTTCCTGTTTCAACTAAAAACAACTCATTTAACTTATTTGGAGTAAAGTAGTGGTTATAAAATTTTCTCTTCTTATTTTAATGATATTTAGTAATCAATTTTTGTTTAGTCAAGAAATATGTCCTCCAACTAATTTGCTCTCAACTTCGAGTGACAGGTCTATTTCTTTATCATGGAGGCATGTCAATGACTCGTCGAGCGATGACTTATTATTTTTAGAGTGTTTTCCCAATTGTGAAATCCCTAGTTCAGCAACTATAACCCACGAGGTTGATAATGGTGGAGGAGGATGGTTTCGTGGAACAGATGGTAATTTTTATTGTTGGGATGGTCCTGATTGTGATCTTAACCCAAATGGGGTAGGTAACGCAGCTATCGCAATTTGGGGCGGACAGGATATGCCAGTAGGTAGTAGAATGACCTTTGGTCCTTTTGACATTGCAGAAAACTCTGAAGCCACATTAGGCTTTTTACAGTCCTATGTTGATGGTGATTGGCAAGTTCAGCAAAATACAATTGAAATTTCGACAGATGGTGCAAATACATGGTCAGTTTTAGATAGTTCAGATGGTTACGAGATACTAGATCAATGGGTTCCAACTGGCATAGATATAAGTAATTATGCTGGTGAGACAATTCATGTTAGTTTTAACTATCAATGTCCTCAAGGTTATACAGAAGCATGGTTAATTGATCATGTAGTAATAAATGTTGTAGAAGATGAAATGCGTTTATCTATTAGTTCTAACAACGTCAATCAAATTGAAGAATTTGCTGAGCTATACCCTAGTGAAAATAATTACCTTGACAGGGATGAGTTAGTTGAAATATCTAAGTTAAAAAGAGTTGATAGAAAAAATTATAAAATAAACAACTTTAGACCAAACATTACATCTTTCACCAGAAATAATTCAGAACCAGTTACAATTGAAAACAATAGAAATTGCTCCGATCCTGAAAATCAATCTGAGGTGAATATTGTCCTTACAGAGGGCGGATGGCCTGAGGAAATAACCTGGTTTTTATTGGATTCATTAACAGGCGCTACAGTTTTATCTGGTATAGCGCCATACGATACAACATTGTGTCTCCCCAATGGATATTATATCTTTCAAGGTCTTGATTCATATGGTGATGGCTGGAATGGCGCAGTGATGACAATTACAGATGTTTCAAATGGCGCAGAGTATCTTAATTTTACCATTGCCACTGGTCTTGAGGCTGTGCAAACATTTTATCTTGGACCAGTCAATGGGTGCACCGATCCGTTAGCGTCTAACTATAATCCTGATGCAAATCTAGATGATGGAAGCTGTGAGTATGAAATTTGTGAACAAGATCAGGTATTTCTATATTGTACACCTGGTGGTTATCCCGAAGAGGTCACTTGGTTTATTTATGATTCGTTAGGTAATGAGGTTACTAATGGAGTGCCATCAGAGCCTCAAGTTATTTGTGTCCCAACTGGTACTTATAAAGTTGTTGGAGAAGATTCATGGGGTGATGGCTGGAATAATGCTGTTTTAACAGGAACCGATACTTCGAATAATGTATTATTTTCATTTACTTTTCAAGAGGGCTTTAATGATTCTATCTATTTTTCTTCAGCTCCAACCTACGGTTGTACCGATTGGAGAGCTGAAAATTATGACCCATTAGCAATGATAGATGATAGCAGTTGTACTTACGCTAATTGTGCAGAGGACTACGGTTATGCAATTTATAAAAATGGTACTATGGTAGGTTCTACTACAGATAATTTTCATACTTTCTTAGGCCTAGTTAATGGTACAGAATATGAGCTTGGGGTTGCTGCTATTTATGAGTCAGGTAATTCGGAAATATCTATCATTAAAGAAGTACCTTGGAATAACGTAATTTTTGACCCAATAGCGATTGAATTAGACACAATGTTATCTGATGATGTTTTGAGTTATGATTTTTCATTTTCAGTGGATCAAGAAGTTTGGTTTACATCACCTTTTGAAATAAGCTCTAATCTTGGATTAGACATTGAATATGAAACAAGCATGCTTTTTTCGGACTTTAACGAAAATGACTTTACTACAATGTATGACCCTAGTGGATTATTTGGAGGGTTGTGGCTTCTTGGTGACCCTACTAGAGCCAGTAGTGATTATTTCCCCTATGATAGCACTATGGATTCAACAAATTTTGCATACATTAATGATGATGCAATAGGTGCAGCCGGAGGCGCAG
>CESP01096483.1_pt1 | contig 13183 bp, 9 predicted proteins | sample 531211 | NCBI WGS metagenome assembly CESP01 (sample SAMEA2622074, study PRJEB7988) | marine metagenome | biome: marine biome (ENVO:00000447); feature: surface water layer (ENVO:00002042); material: "saline water (ENVO:00002010), including plankton (ENVO:xxxxxxxx)" | depth 5 m | reverse complement strand
GTCTATTGGTTTACTTGAACTAAATGGTGCTACTTTATCATCAATTGATTTACTTGATATACTTGTTGTAGATAAATTTAGTAAATGAAAAACAACTTTTGCATCTCTTAAGTATTTATTAACGGCAGTCATCTTATAGCCACTTTTTATTGGTTTCTCTTCAGATTTCATTTTATTTTTTTGTAAAGGGATTGTTTTATCTTGTTCTTTTTTTACCTCTTCATTAATTTGATTTGTCACATCAGATAGATTTTTCGTTTCTTCTCTATTTATTATATTTCTATCATTTTTTAAACAAAATAACTTCTCTGAAATTTTTGCTTCTGTAAAATTACTTTTTAAAACATCAAAGTAATAATAATTTTTGCCATTTATTGACAGTAAAGATAATGGATGTCTTTCTTCTTGTCCATAATTATACTTTAGAATAATTTCATTTTCATTAGAATTACTTAATTCTAAGTTATCATTATTATAAATATAATAAATAATATTATCATGTAGTCCTTCATTATAGTAAAAATCTAATGTCATATATTTTTTATCTGTATGTATAAATTCTTTGCCTTCTTTTGCTTTAGAGCTAACTGCTTTATTTTTATTTGCTTCCAATTGTGGTATTTTTGAACTTACAGGATTTCCTATTTTTTGTATTTGTTGTGGTGTAGATGAACTTACAGGATTTCCTAATGTTGATAGAGCATTTTCTTTCTTTTGCATTTGTGAAGATGAATTTACTATTTTTTGTATTTGTTGTGGTGTAGATGAACTTACTGGATATACTAAAGATTGTGGTTTAGTAATTTTAGGTTCTTTTAATTTTATTTCAAATTTATTACTTTCAAAGGGGGTATTTATTTTGAAAAGTGTTGCTTTTTCTATATTAGATGATGAATTATTGTTATTAATATCTTTTTTTAAAACATTAGAACTAAATATATCATTTGGAGTTTGTATAAAAAAGTTATTTGTATTATCGGGCATTTGTTCGAGAGATAAAATTATTAAATTATTGTTTTTATTCATAATAGTAAAGTAATTAATTTTATTTCTTTCTTGAAATGTTAGTTGATAAGGATCTAAATTTATTGCAATTGCATTATTATTACTCGCATATCCCCAATTCCATGAAGTTTTACATAATTCTTTTTTTTTTGAAATTAAATTACAAGGTAAACCTTGAGTTATATGATCTTCAACATTATTTTGAAATTCTATAAATGAATTAATTAATTTATATTTATTATTATTTAAATCATTAATATGTTTATCAATTTCTTCTTTAACATATGCTTTTCTTTTTATTTCATTTTTTTGATTGCCATCTAATTGTAGATCATTAAATGCTTGCATAAATCCTGTTTTTTTTTCATCTATATAATTTAACATTTTATTAATTTTTATTCCTGCTCCTCCAACTTGATTATATTTTATTTTATATTTCATTTAATATATAATAAAAAGGTTTTTAATTTAATGATTTATTTTTAAATATTGTAAAATTTCAAAAGTTGTCTTACAATCAATTTCATTATATTTTATAATATTTTTAAATATACCAGATTGTGTAATATTATTATTTTTTAAATACTCTTTCCATGAAAAAAACATAGCATCTAAACCATTTGTGATATCATCTTCCCATATACTTTCAATCATACCATGTTTATTCATTGCTTTTGCTATTGTTTTTAAACTAAAATTTAATGCCCCTAAAATTAATATTTCATTCTCTTTGAAAAATCCTAACAAATCAAACCAATTTAATGACTTAAAAATATTATGTCTATTACATACCTTTCTAAATATTATATTTTCTGCTTGACTCCAATGTACTAACTTTCCATTTGCACTGAATTTTGTATTTAAATCATTAATTTTATTTATAAAAAGACCTACAATTCTCTTCTCTTCATTTAATGAGACATCATTTGCATATATACAGTCATAATTCCATTTGTCATCATTAGGCTCTTTCCATCCTACACCAATCATAAAAAGAAAATCTCCATCAACATTTATGTTTGACTTGTCATTTAATGTTAATAAAAAACTTGATATTGTCTCAAAATCAACATAAAAGGTTAGATCTTCAGAACGCCAATTTAAATTATTATGATCTATTATATTTATGTTAATGTTTGACTTGCCGTCTCTATTGAAACCTAACATTTTATCAATCATTTTTTTAATTTTATTTCCTGAAAAACCCAATATTTCTGCAGTACAATTTGGATCTTTCCATGAATAAATATTTTTACTATGTGCAATCTCACGATTTTGCTTGCCACATTGCCATATACATGTTATTTCATCTATTTCCTCTGCAATTTGTTGTTTTATTTTATGATAAATGCCATCATAACTATTACACATATTTGGATATAATCTTGGATCATTTGGAGGATTATGAATTAATTTATTTGAATTATTTTGAATCAATTTTAACCATTCTAATGCATAGTTTGCTGTGTCATAATATTCACTATCTTTTTGATTGAAATCAATTATTCCAAATTTATCAAAAGGATTTCTACTTTTTCTATTTATCTGTTGCTTATTTACTGTTTTCTGAAGTATCCATCCATTTCCTAAAATATATGACTGATCTGGTAAATATCCTTGCATTTGCTCCAAAGCCATATTGTAAACTGCTATTTGTGTTTTAAATGGTTTTACATTATTATTATTTCTTATAGTTTTATCATCTACATTTAAATGCATTATAGAGTTTTTAATATCAATTACTCTATAGTGATACTTATGTTTTAAAAACTTAGGAGCATTTATATTTATTTCTTCATCTGATAACGTTCTTGTTTTAACAATTTTATTAATAAAGTCACTTCTTATAATTAAATCAGCTGACCCAAAAGTTTTATTTTCATAATTATACAAAACAGCTTGATAGATAATAGGAATTCCATCTTCCATACATTTTAATGTTTTGTTATAATATTTAATATTTCTAGATTGATAGGAATTACATATTTCAATAAAATGCTTTTTATATTTTTTTTTTATTTCATTAATTATTTTAACTTCAAAATTATTACCACTAGTTAATAAACAATCAATAAATGATATTGCTTGATCTTCTGTCTTATTTTCACGTTCATATTTGCTACTTGGATCGAAACTAAATACATTTTTATTTGGAATATCATTTATATCAAGTAAATTATATGTTCTATAATAATCAATACAAGGGTCACCTAGACTATAATTTCTTGTTTTACTTGCTCCTATCCATGTTTCATCTAAATAATCTTGTTTAAACTTTTTATAGTCAGAAAAAAACCTTTTTCTTTTTATCTCTATTGTTTTCTCAAATTTTAAAGTGTAATAAATATCATTTGGTTGAGAAATAATAAATCCATAATCTCCTATATTTAAGTCAGCATTATTTTGCCTACATTCTCTACCATTATTATATTCAGTTATGTGATATACTGGTATAATACATTTATTTATTTTAAATGTGTTTAACAATATTTGAATATAATCAAAGTAATGTTTAGGTATTCCATTATTATAAAATTCATTATTTTTTTTTATAGAAATATAAATATCTATTAAACTACCACATTCTGAAAAGCAATCAGGTTTAAACTTTAAGTCATTAGACTCAAAATAAGTAAAGTCATCTAATAAGATTGTACTATTTTCGGATATATAGCTTTTCAATACTAATTTTTTATAATTTAAAAAATTTTGGTTATAATTATATTCTTTATCACTTAAAAATGTTATATAATTATAGTCATCTAAATCATCATTTCTTTTCCTTTTTAAATTTTTATAATTATCAGATATATTCATTATTAAAATAATATATTAAATATTATTTAAATAATTTGTCAATTTTATTATTTAAAATATTTATTCATTCCATTTGCCACATGGTTTTTTAAATTTAGAATCCCATGGCTCTTTTGCAGTCTTTGAAAAATGTTTATTATCAATTTCTTTTAATGCACTTTTTATAATATTACATTTTTCTTTATTGTAAATATTTTGTTCATGACTCATATTATCTTCAATTTTAACATTTTCTTGTAATGAATTTCCTACATTTTCTGGTCTATATGCTTTTGTTTTTGCATAGTTTATATCAAATTCAGAAAATGAATATTTATTAAATGGATCAAATGGACCAGGGTTAAATTCTGGTAAATTTTTATCTTTGCATGTATTAGGCTTTCCTAAATCAGGATCTTCTATTATTTTTCCTTCATCATTTTTAACAATACCATCTGCTGCATTATCATCATCTACTTGTGGTTTTAAAACTTCTGCTTCGCCATAAACATCTTCGTTACTTTGTCTTAAGCCCATCATATTATCTTTATTTAAATTTAAGTCAACACTTTCTTTCTCTCCTAAACTATATATTGCGCCATCAGATTGTGAGAAATCTGTATCACTTTTGTAAATTGCATCAGAATATTTATTTGATACTTCTTGTTCTACCTCAACATCTTTTGATGCTGCTATATTAAATTCATTTATAGCTTTTGATACTTCATCTGTATCACTTTTTTCTACAGTTGCATTATTTACAAATTCATCTTGAACATTCATAACACTGTCATAACCGTCTTCTATATTTAAATGTTCAGATGAAATATTTCCTCTACCTGCAAAATTTTCCTTAATACTACATATAGATTGTTTAGTTGACATAAAAACTATAACAATCAATAGAAATAATATCAAAGATATTAGGTAATGATTTGTATCTAAATTCGACATTATATATAATATATATATAATTTATATATTTTTTTTTATTAATATATATAATGTCTAAATTAATAGATAATGTTTTTGATTATGATACTATTAGATATGTTCCTGTAAATATTCAAAATGAATGGAAAAATTTATATAATTTATATAAAGGTAGTTTTTTTCAACATCAAAAAAAAATCTATAATATATATTGTTCAATACAGAACGATTATAAAAATGATGAAATAAATAAATTAAATTATATGACAGATATAATGAAAATATTTAAAAATCAAGTTTTAAATATACAGCCAAAACTAAATAGTGACTATGAATATTCTGAAAATGTAAAAAAAAAATTGTTAAAGAGTATTTTTAAAATAAATAAATTTCTAAAATATAAAAAATATCTTTTTAAAAAGAGGAAAAAGTTAAATAAGTCATCAAAAAAAGAAAAAAATATTGAAAGGTTTTCAGATTTAAATGATAAATTGACATTTAATAAAAAAAATGTAATATTAATTTTAATATTTATGTTATTTACTTATTTAATTTTAAATTAAAATATTTAGACATATATTATATGTCTAAATATTACGATATAAAATATGATAAAGATGTAGCACGTTCTCAATATGTTCCTTATTTGAATGATATAAATGAAGAATATATTACATTATTTAACAAAAATATTTTAATGAATAGATTTGGATATTATAAAGATGAAAAAAATCCAAATAACTTTATAACTTCACAAAATAGATATATAAATGATGATGACCGTACAAAATATTATAAAAAAGAGTTAGATGAAGTAATATTATTATATGATAGAATTGGCAAAGAATTTATGAACGCTATAAATAGTTATAAATCAAAATTAAATGAATATGAAAATAATCTTAAGCTACAAGTTAATAATATAAAATTATCTAGCAAATTAGATTTAACATATAATGAAATGAATGATACTAAAACTTCTATAAGAAATTTAAAAAATACAATTGATTTATATATTGGATACAAGCAAAAGATAGATAGTCATTTAAGTTATCAGATTAAATATCTTCAAGAAATTATTGATAAAATAAATAACATTAATAATGAAGGTTCAATAGCTAATATATTTAGAATAAAATTTCCAAATATAAAATTTTTGCTAATAATATTATTTTTGTCAATATTAAGTATTACTCTAATTAAAATTTTATAATGTGTCGTTATTAATTTTACATAATTGTACAATATATTTATGAGTATTTTCAAATTTCTTTATATTTTGATCTAGGTGGTTCATTGATTGTAAAATTTGATTGTTACAGACATTATTATCATCTAATATTGTATTGTCCTGATAATTTTGTATCTCTTCTAAAAAATCAATTACTAAATCTAAATTATTGAAAGCGTCATTATTATTTGCTTCAATATTCATTAAATTATCTTCATCGTTATCATATGTAGTTTCAAGATCCATAATCGATAAGATATCATTAAAACATTTTATAGATGGTGTTGTTATGAATATTTGTGTTTTATCTACAATTCTTTTATTATTGCACTTTTGTGAAAGATTTTCATTAATTTTTGGCTCATTAAAATATAACTTAGATACTTTCGAGTCTTCATTATGTTCAATTGATATTCCTGAAACATGTGTTAATGTAACTAAGTCATTTTCATTATTTTCACCTTTTATATCTAATATAAAAGGTTTACTTTTTTGTAAAACAATATTTCTGTCAAAATTATCTGTAACATTATATGAACTTAAATTTATTAAATTTTCATCCTTAAAATTTACCTTAAATGATACATATAATGAGGAATTTAAATTACTAACTGCTTGGTAGTAATTTTTTCTGACAGAATCTAATTCAATCTCATTATCAGATAAGTCAACACATAATTCAGATAAAATATCTTCTACATTATTTACATAATTTTTCAGACTTGCTTTTGCTGCAAAGAACGCATTACGTATTTTTTTAGCTTTACTTAAGGCTGATGTATAATCGTTACATTGTGATGTGCTAAATAATTTATCCATAGATAATGGCTTTAAAAATTCACAGCTATGTTTTTTATTAAATTCATTACAATAATTTAATACTTGACTTTCAGAAGTACAGCAAGATTTGTTATTTAAATCACACATATATTTTATTAAAAATAAAATATTTTTTTAATAGGATAAAAAAATAACTTAATTTAAGCTATTATAAAAATCCTTATCTTTTTGTGTTAATCCAAAATTATCTAATGTTAAATTTGTCTTTTTACCTTGCTTAAAAAATTTATATTTATCTACAGTATTTTCACTATGAGCAATAACTAAAATACTTTTTAAACTATTCATTTGAATTAATTCATTTTTATAGTTATTTAAAAAACTTCTTTCTTCTGCCTTTTGCAAATCTAAAAATTTATTATTTTCTATATATTTTTTTTTAAACGCAAATGTTCCACATGTTGCATGAAAAATTCCATAAGGTCCGTATTTTAATATTTTATTATATTTTGTAAAATATACATACATTACGGAACTTCCTGTAACTAATATTTTAGAGTTATTTAAAATTTTGACACATTCCGATACCTTTTCAATAGGATAAAAATCATCATCATCCATAAATATTAATATCTCACCTTTTGCCAATTCACATAATTTGTTTCTTTTATTACCTAATGAAATTTTATCAAAGTTATAGTATCGTATATTATCATCTTTTGGCAACAATAATTTCATGTTACTTGGTCCTTCGTCTCCTATAATTAATTCCATATGTTCATTTGGATAATCTTGCCTATAAAAATTTCTAAGAATATTCTCTGTAAATTTTTCCCTTTTTTTGGTAGGTACTAAAATACTTACTAAATCATATTTATTCATTATATTATATAATAAATTATTTATTCAATTGTTTAATTTTTATATGATTAATTAATATTGAAATTTTGTTAAAAATATTGTTGATATAGTTATATATTTCATCTGCACTTTCTATTAAATTATTAACTATATTATCAGTATTTTCATTTTCTAATGCTTCAATATTGTTAACGTAATTTTTATTATCTTCAAATATATAAATTTCAAAATTATTATTTTCAAACTTAATTTCTATAAATATTGAATTTATTATTTCAATCACATTATTGATATTTTCATCTAAATTATATTTATTATTTTCAAAAAATGCCTTTATGAATGGAGTTTTATATGATTGCTTGTTATTACTTATAAATAATATATTATCATTTAATTCCAGTGAAATAACTGTATATAAATTTTTAATTAAATCTTGAAAATTTAACTTTATATTTAAAAAATTACAACTATTTTTTGTGCTATTTATAAAATATTCAATATTATTACCAATGTTATTAATTGTATTTGATATTTTATTTAAATCACTTATTATACATAAATATACGTCATTTGAATTATTAGTATTCAAATAATATTCCAAATGGTATTCCTTTTCATTATTATTAATTATCTTAATGTTTAAACTTGAGAATAATGACAACGAATTAGAATTTTTACAATAATTACTAATATCATCTTGATATGTCAAACTGTCTTCAATACTTTTACATTTTGATTTTGTACTTATTTCGCATCTTAAACTATCTTTAATCTTTTTTTCGTCATGTAACGTCATATATTTTGGATCTGATGCTAATATTATGTTATTTAATTTATTTGTAATGTCATTTATTGACTTTAAATTTTCTGACAATAAATTATTACCTTTTATAGTTCTTTTATCATTAAAATTTTTAATAAATTCATTTTCACTATTACTATCTTCTATTTTAATAGCATCCTCATTTTTTAAATTTTTTATAATTAAGTTGTTGCTATAGTTCTTATTATGTATTTTATTATGTAGATAGTCACTAAATTTTATTTTATTTAAATTAGTTGTCATATATAATATAAAAATAAAATATATTTAAAAAATTTATCATTATATAAAATATGACAACAGAACACAAAAAATATGAATATTTGAAATTTAATAAGTCATTAAATGAGGAATATTTATTATTACAAGAAAAATATGAAAAAATTTATAATAAAGATTTTACAGTAGTTCTAATGCAAGTTGGAAGCTTTCACGAAATATATGCTACTAATGATAGAGGTTATGATTTACATAAATTAAGTAATATATTAAATATTATCGTATCAAAAAAAAATAAAAAAAATCCTGAAGTAAGTGAAAAAAATCCTTACATGATTGGATTTCCTATATTAGCAACTCCTAAGTTTATTAATATACTGGTAGATAATGGATTTCATGTTATTAAAATTGATCAAGTTACACCTCCTCCTAACCCTAAAAGAGCAATAACACAAATATATTCACCAGGATCTTATATTGAAGGTATATCATCTTATGACTCCAATTATATTTTAAGCATTTATATAGAGGAAATTAAACAAATGAATAATTCATATATATTATTTGCGGGATTGTCAATTATTGATTTATCAGTTGGCAAATGCATTATTCATGAAACTTTTTCTACAAAAGATGATGAAAAATATTCATTAGATGAGGTATTAAAATTTATTTATAACTTTAATCCAAAAGAAATAATAGTTTATTATAAAAATCTAATTACATATTCGGAGAATGAATTATTGACATATTTAGAATTAAATGACAAAAAATATTTAATATCTGAATTTTCAGATAATGAATATACAAAAATTATATATCAAAATAATTTCTTGAAAGAAATTTATAATTTAGAAACATGTATGACACATATTGAGGAATTAGATTTAGAAAGGATAAATAATGGAAGACTATCATTTATATTATTATTGAATTATTGTAAAAAAATGAATTCGACTATTTTAAATAATATATATAAGCCTGAATTTTATTTGAATACGAAATATTTACATTATGGAAATAATGCATTAAAGCAATTAAATGTCCAAACTTATAATTCAAATGAAAAGTCGTTATTTGATGTTATTAATTATACAAGTACATCTATGGGAAAACGATATTTAAATTTTAATATATGTAATCCAATAAGTGATATTAATATTTTAAATGATAGATATGATAAAATATCTGAATTAAAAGAAAAAAATATTGATTTATCAAATAAGCTTAAAAAAATATTAGACATCGAACGTTTACATAGAAAGATATCATTACAAAATTTAAATCCACATAATTTCGTTGATTTACATATATCTTATAGTACTATTTTATCATTATATGAAGATATTAAAAAAACTAAGCTAAATAAAATATATAATGAAAAAGTTAAAATGAACTTAGAAAATTACATAAGTTACTATTCAAGATTATTTAATTTGGACGAAATGGAAAAATATAATTTAAATGATATAACTAATTCTTTTTACAATGAAAATATAAATGAAAAAATTGATATATTACAAAAATCTATAAAAAAAGAATATAAATTAATTGAAAATCTAAGGGATGAGTTAGAAAAATTTATTGATTGTAAGAAAAAAGATTATTTCAACTCATTTAATGAAGATAAATCTCCAATTCAAATTAATTACAATGAAAAAGATAAATATCATTTTTCTACAACATCTAAAAGAGGAAGTATTTTAAAAAATAATATAAAAAATAATAGCAAATATAATTATGACTCTTACAAGTTTAAAGATCAGTCAAATACAATGAAAATTACATGTACATATGTAGATAATATATCTGATAAGTTAGTAATATTAAATGATAAAATAAGACCATTAATAAAAAATACTTATTTAAATGACTTGAAAGAGATGTATGAGAAATATAATGATTTATACTTAAAAATAAATAATATAATTGCGGAAATTGATTTTATAAATAGTGGTAGTATATGTTCAATTAGAAATAAATATTGTAAACCAAAAATAATTTTGAAGGATAAATCTTTTATGAATGTTAAATCAATTAGACATCCGATAATAGAGCAAATATGTTCTAATAAATATGTTCCTCACAACCTTAATTTGGATGACAATCAAATAGGTATATTATTATATGGATTAAATTCTGCTGGAAAATCGAGTTTAATGAAGTCTATAGGATTAAATGTAATTTTAGCTCAAATTGGTTATTTTGTAAGTGCATCTGAATTTGTCTTTAGTCCATATAAATCATTATTTACAAGAATATCAAATATAGATAATATATATAAGGGATTATCTTCGTTTGCATTAGAATTAGTTGAACTTAATGCAATACTTAAAAGAAGTGGTAGTAATACTCTTGTATTGTCAGATGAAGTTTGTAAAGGAACAGAATATAATTCTGCATTGATTATTGTTTCAGCAATGATAAAAATGTTAGTAGAATCAAATACATCATTTATTTCTGCAACTCATTTACATGAATTAACAAAATTAGATGCTATAAAATGTATTAGTAAAATTGGAATTTATCATATAAGTGTAAAATATATAAATAACAATATAATTTTTAATAGGTTATTAAAAAAAGGAAATGGCACTGAAGAATACGGACTTGATTTCGCTAAATATATGATTAAAAATAATAAATTTATAGATATTTGTAATAATATGAAAAAAGATATAAATAATATTACAGCAAATAAATCAAAATATAATAAAAAATTAATTGTTGATAAATGTCAAATATGTAAATCAATTAAGAATTTAGAAACTCATCATATAGAATTTCAAAAAAATACCGACGAGTATGGATTTATAATTAAGAAGACATTAAATCATATTCATAAAGATCATATATCTAACTTAGTTATTTTATGTAGTGAATGTCATGATGATATTCATAACAATAAAATAATAATGAAAGGATATGAAGATACAATAAAAGGTAGTATTTTAAAATATAAAAGATCTAAATGTATTGAAGAAAAAAAATATAATGATGATGAAATTAAATTTATTATAAATAAACCAAATATCTCACAAAAAAAAGTTAAAGATCTTTTTGAAAAGCAATTTAAAAAAAATATTACAATAAAAAATATATCTAAAATTATCAATAATAAATATTAGGCACAAATTAAATATTTTTATGCCAATTTATATGAAAAAAAAAATTTGCTGTAAGATATTAAAGTGCTTTGATAACTTAGAAAATATTATTTGTTTCACAAAAAAAAATCGCTGCAAAAAAGGAGAAGTAAGCTTTATCCAATTACAAAATATATATTGTATTGATAATGATATAATATCTAATATAACAATTTATTTACAAAATTCATATAATGACAATGATAAAATTATCTATAATTTTAAATATGGTAGTTATTGTAAAACTACTTGCAAAACTAAATTGAATTTATATAATTGTATGTATGGATGTCAAACTAGATGTATAAATCTTTCAAATACATTTGATTGTGTTGATTTTAATTGTTTTTATAATTGTGATAATAGCAATTGTAATGATAGCAGTAGTAACAGTGATAGCAGTAGTGACGGTATTAGTACTAGCCATAGCTAAAGTAGTTGTAATAGTTGTAAAATTTAATAAATAATTGGTTAATAATTGTTAGTATATAATTATTAATAATATAATTATTTTTAATTAATGCCCGATCAAGTTTATTGCACTTTAAAAAAATGTTTAAATAATAATGAATATATTATGCATTGTAAAAAATTAAAAATGTTAAATAATAAAAATACTAAAATGAATTACATTAACAAAACTGAATATATAAGTTTAAATCGATTAAAAGAAAAATTTTGTATTAGTAAAAATGATATTTTAAAAATTACTAATACTTTAAAATATTTTGATACAGTACAATGTAAATTGAAACTAAACCCAATCAATAAATGTGGTTGTGTTTTTAAACATAATGGTTGTAATCCTATTTGCAATATTAATTGTAATAATAATTGTGTCAATAATTGTTATCCTAATAATATTTGCGAACCAAAAGTAAGCTCTTCTAATAATGACTGTTCAAAATGTGTAAATTTAAATGATTGTACTTACTCTAGTCATTCATCTGACTGTCATTCATCTGACTGTTATTCATCTGACTGTCATTCATCTGACCCTTCATCGTCTTGTCCTTCTTCATATGACACTTCTTCGTCTGAATCTTCTTCATCTGACCCTTCTTCATCTGAACCTTCTTCATGTGACCCTCATTTATCTCACTCTCATTCATCTCACTCTCATTCATCTTATGCTCCTTTATCTCACTCTCATTCATCTCACTCCCATTCATCTCACTCTCATTCATCTCACTCTCACTCTCATTCATATGATTCTCATTCATCTGACTCTTCTTCATCTGAATCTGAATCTGAATCTGAATCTGAATCTGAATCTGACTCCCATTCATCTCACTCCCATTCATCTCACTCTCATTCATATGATTCTCATTCATCTGACTCCCATTCATCTCACTCCCATTCATCTCACTCTCATTCATCTCACTCCCA
>CESP01165312.1_pt1 | contig 13192 bp, 9 predicted proteins | sample 531211 | NCBI WGS metagenome assembly CESP01 (sample SAMEA2622074, study PRJEB7988) | marine metagenome | biome: marine biome (ENVO:00000447); feature: surface water layer (ENVO:00002042); material: "saline water (ENVO:00002010), including plankton (ENVO:xxxxxxxx)" | depth 5 m | reverse complement strand
TCTATGTAATTGTAGTTGCAGGAATAATTCATCCAAAAAAATATGAATACTTTGATATTATAAATTTCCATTCAATTAAAAATATTTATAAAATTTGTGAAAAATATAAACTTAAAAAATTTACTTATATTTCTTCGAATTCACCTTTTGGTTTCAATCTTAATAAAATCCCTTTTAATAAAAATTCTAAATATAATCCCACTGGTGGTTATGGCATTTCAAAAATGAAAGCAGAAAAATTCTTAATAGCTCAAAATAAAAAAAATATTATTACTATTTTACGAGCCCCTTGGTTTCATGGGAAATCAATGCCAGAAAGACAAAAGAAATTTTTGAAATCTGCCTCAAAAGGACTATTTCCTTTAGTTAATGCAGGGAAAAATATAAGATCAATTATAAATGTTAAAGATCTTGCCAGAGCGGCACTTTTAGTAACGCTCGAACAAAGAAAACATCAAATTTATTGGATATGTGAGCCAAATAAATCAATGTTCCAAATTCTACAAATTATAAAAAAGGGAGCTAAAAAATCAGGTAAAAAAGTAAATGTTAAACATAATATATATCTTCCAATTGGTTTCTCAAGTTTTTTCTACATAATTGATGTTATTCTACAAAAATTTAGATTTTACAATATGTATGTTCATGTATTTTCAGAAATAGGACAGGATATTTTTGCAGATAATTCTGCTTATATGAAAGAATTCTCTGATAAACATACTTTTACCACTCTTGAAGATTCTATAGTTGAAGAATTAAAAGAAATTTATTAATCTTCTAAAATTTTTATATCATAAAAAATAAATTTTTTATTTTTAATTTAAATCTTAGTTACTATAAGTAATTTTCTTATTAAAAATATTTTAAGAATTCTCATATTTTATGAGATCATATTTATTGTTGTTTTTTATAAAAAATAATCCAATTTGTTGCAAAAGTATTTACATCAGAAATATATTCATAATCAACCAGAAATTCATCCTTCAAAAATTTTGCTATTTCTTTAAGTCCCTTAGCAGGGAAGACAAAACGTCCTTTATTATAAACTGCTGATTTTTCTAAGATTAAATAGCATGGTGGGTTTTTCTTAAGACTACTGATAACTTTTTTACTCTCTTTTAATGTTATCCAATCATGATTTGGCATATCATATTTTGTAGAATTTTTAGTCCCAATTATTTCATAGAGTATAGGTGCCCAAGGAAAGATAAAAGTATTTTGACTGCTACAATATTTACTGTAATTTTGTTTAAAGTAATTTATGGCAATTTTATGCTTACTGGATATTTTCCTTTCTTTTAAATAAGGATTTATTGTGATTTTATTATCTGGCTCAAAATCTCTATAAACTTTACGAACGGGATTAAATAAATTCCAGATTAATAAAAATATATTAGATAAAACAAAAAACAATTTAAAAGTAAAAAAGCTATTAATCTTCCTAGATTGAGAAGTTATTCCCATCTTGAAATAAGGAATTAAGAAAAAAATAATGCTTGCTAAAACAGGTAATTTATAACCTTTCCCAGGCCAGCCAAGTTCATAAACAAAAATTAATCCCCCTAACATTATTGTTATTAATAAATTACTTTCACTTAATTTGCTTCTCTTATAAAAAATATAATAAAATAATGTAAATAAAATTAAGATCTTGGGGGATTCATAAAAAATTATATTGGAGATCTGCTTTATAGTTCCTCCATTATAAAAGCCAATAATTGCAAAAACTGATGCAAATAAATAGAGATATAATAAATTTTTATTTGATAACCTTAACAAACAAAATATATAAGAAATACTAAATATTACTGTTGCAACTAAAGTTTTTGAATTATGTGCGGGGAAAAGTGTATCAAAAAAGTTTAGAAAACTATAACTATCTAGACCCTTCCTTTCTGCACTAGTGGTAATAATATATCTTATTTCTTCAAAAACTCCTTGATTAGAATAATAAATAATAAATGGAATAAGTATTAATAAAAAACCTAAACTATATTTGATAAAAAGTGAGAAAATAAATTTTCTATCATAAATTTTATAAATAAAAAGAATTGAAATAAAAAATAAATAGGAACTTATAATAGCTAAACCTAAACTCTGCAAAGTAAAGAAAGTTAAGCAGCTTGTAATACCTATTTGATAAACCAAATTAGGTCTATTCAATGAAATTAAAGATAGATATACTGAAAGGAGGGAAAGAGTATAAGCAAGTGGCTTATATGAGAAATAAATTGTTCCATTAATATTTCCAAAAATTGATACCAAAAAAATAGTAATAATAAAAGCATCAATTTTATTTTTTATAAAAATTTTTAATATTAAGTAAATAAGAAAAGTCTGAACGAATACACAAAATAAACCAAGATAATTGTTTACCAAAAAACTTTTACCAAATAAAAAGTGAAAAAATGCTCCAAAATAATATGAAAAAGGTAAAGGAGTTGTATGAAAATCTTTAAAAGGAACATCTCCATTCAAAACTCTTAAAGAAAAATGATATGAGAGGGTACTATCCGTAAAATCGAATCCCTTAGCAAAGTTATATTTTGCGAATAAAAATATCCATAAAAAAAAACTTAAAGGTATTAATAATTTCTTAAAAACTTTTAATGAAGTACTTTTCCAAGACATCATCAAATAATATAAATTTTTTATTAGTAACTAACTCTAGCAAAATCTTAAGGCAAGATAAATTTCTCATTAACCTTACACAAGAATTATTAATACGTTTATTTAGGATTTAAATTTATTTTTTCTATCTTTTATTTTCATATTTTCAATTTAAAAATTTCTGTTCCATGCTTAGTAAAGTTAAGTGGAGCCAAGGGGATTTGAACCCCTGACCCCCTGCATGCCATGCAGGTGCTCTACCGGCTGAGCTATGGCCCCAAATTCCCAAACTTCAATCATATCAATCTATTTAAAGATCTTTTTCGTAAGGTTGGTAATTCCCATACTACTTTATAGTGTTTGATTATTTAAATATGTACCTTAAATTGAATCTAGAGATTTACAAGTTGTAGCATGCTTTTTTGAGTTGTTCTTAAAAATTTAGCAACTAATATTAAAGTTCAATTGGATATGAATAGAGCTTAGAGTGAAGAAAAAGCCAAGTAAGATTTTTTAACAAGAGTCTCTTTAAGATATTTATCTAGTGATAATAGTGTAGATTTACTCTCAATAGATTTTTATGACTTAACAAAAAGCTTAGTTTCTTAATAAAAGCTTAACTAAATATGTCATGTACCTGAAATAGGCAATTTCTTAGATCAGTTAAGAGATCTATAATCTTTTTTAACAAACTTTAATATTATTCCAAGAAGTATATTTTTCTCTCATCATTAGATAAGTTGAATTTACCATATTTTTCAATATATTTATTTTCAATTTGACTTATATCAACTGGGCAAAGTTCTCTATATTTTCTATCTACAGTATCAATCCTTTCTGCTCTATTAAATAAAACGCCATAAATGAATGCAGGAAATATCAGTATAAGATTAATAGAAGATACAATAAAAGACCAATCAGATTTTCTAAAAATCCTTGCCATATATTCAAAAAAAGATTTTGTAGGATATGGACTATAGGAAAAGCTAACTAACATTGAACTAAACTGAGATTTGATAACTTTGATCAATTTCTTTTTTCTAGTTTTTATTGGTATTCTTGTTCTAAATAATTTATGTTTAATGGAAATAAAAGCTCCTTTAGCAGCGAGATTGTGACACAAAAGTCTATCTTCGGTGTAATAAACGTTTGGATATCTATTTTTTAAAAGTAAATCTCTTGGAGCCATATGTATCTGAGAACCGCTTAGGACAAAATTTTCAAAATCCAATCTTTTACTCAATTCGAGAAATACTCTCGTAAATGAATCTATATAAGGCTCCCATTTATCATCTGCATCTATATGTAAAATGACATATTTTCCTCGTGCTGCCTCAATTGAAAGGTTCCTGGTATCACCCAATTTTCTCCTATAATCTCTAGCAAGTGGAATATATCTTAAGTTTTCATATATTCCTGAAAGATTCCTAAGTATTTCTACAGATGAATCTCTTGAGCCATCATCAATAACGACAACTTCATATCTTTCATCCAATTGATCAAGGACACTTTTTAAAGATAATTCTAGTGTTTCAGCCATATTGTAATTACACACACAAACTGAAAAAATAGGCTTCATATAAAAATTAAAATCATACTAACTTAAGATACTCACAATTTAACTGCTGGGTAAATGTTAAAAAAATTTATAACAAAAAAATCAATGTCTACCAAATTATCAAATATTTTATATATTAAAGGATCAAAAATTTCAAAGATAAAAAAAATAAATTTAAGATTAATTTTCAATCTTTATATTCATATGTCCACGATTTATTCGACAAATTCTCTATATTTTCAGATATCCATTTATTAATAAAATTGAGTCCCTCATCAAGAAATACTTCAGGTTCCCAATTTAAAACATTTTTAGATTTTTTTATATCAAGTCTATAGTACCTATCTTTTCCAGGCCTTTCTGGACCGAACTTCAAAATTCTAGATTTATCGACATTAGTTAAATTGCAAATCTTATTTACTAATGACATTATAGATATTTCTTCATTAGAACTAAAATTAAATTCCTGTCCAATTCCATCGAATTTGATCATACTGTCTATAGCGCTAACAATATCATTTGAAAAAATAAAAGATCTTCTAGATTCACCGTTGCCATCCAAAATAAAATTCTTTTCACTTCTACATGACAAAAATAGCCTTGGAATAATTCTATAAAGTTGTTGACCAACTCCATAAAAATTTGCGAACCTACCAATTATATATGGGAAATTATATTGCTTATGAAGGCATCTCAAATTAAAGTCTATTGCAGCGTGCGAAACTGCATATGGAGTTGAGGGGTTAAAACATTCATCTTCCTTAAGAAAATTTTCATTACTTCCGAATACTTCAGGAGTACCTATTCTTATATATTTTTGTAAAAATGAAGAATCTATTAATGCATTCATCAGTTTTGACTTAATTGCAATATTTGTTGTATACCAAACTTCTGGTTTTTTCCAACTTGGCGCAACCATCCCTTGGCCCATAAAATCAATAATAATACTGGGTTTTAATCTTTTAATATGACTAATCATTTCTTCAACATCATTAGTCAGATTATATTCATGCCATCTGTTTTCTAGATCACTTTTATATTTTTTTATCCATGGCCATTGATAATGATCCTTAACTCTGCTTCTATTAAAGCCATAAACATCATAATTTCGTTCTAAATACTCTGCGAAAATAAGTTGTCCTGCAAAAGAACCTGATCCAAGAATAAGATATTTCATTTATAGTTTTAATAATCTATTTATTATTGCACTTTAAGAAAGCAAGTAAATGTTAAAAAATTTTCAATTTATCAAATTAATCCAATAATATTTTATTACTTTATCTTTCTAAAGCTTAATTAAAAACAATATATCATCGGCGAAGCAATATATTAAACATAATAGAATTAAGTTAATATATTAATCTGCAGTAAATAAAATTAATGAAGAATTTTTATCCTCAACAATACCAAACAGATTCAGAATTTAATATAAACCATAACTATTTAAAGGAACAATTTTCAGACTATAAAGAAATTTTTAATGAAATTGAAAAAGTTGTTAGAGAGGGAGATTTCACTTTAGGAACATCTGTTAATGACGTAGAAGAACTTATCGCTAAAGAAGCTTCTACAAAATATGCTATTGGTGTAGGAAGTGGTACTGATGCTATTTTTTTAAGCCTTAAAGCATTAGGTATCGGAGATGGTGATGAGGTAATTACAACAACTTACACCTTTTATGCAACTATTGGTGCGATAGTTACAGCTGGAGCAAGACCTGTTTTTTGTGATATAAAAGATGACTTCAATATAAATACAGAAGAAATAGTTTCCAAAATTAATTCAAAAACCAAAGCAATTATTCCTGTTCACTGGGCAGGCAGATCGTGTGAAATGGAAAAAATAAATAAAATTGCTTCTGATAATAACTTGTATGTTATTGAAGATGCTTGTCATGCCATTCAAGGAGAATATAAATCTAAGAGATGCGGTTCTTTAGGAGAATTGGGGTGCTTCAGTTTTCATCCTCTTAAAAATCTGAATGTATGGGGAGATGGAGGAATAATCACCACCTCAAATGAAGATCTTGCTAATAAATTGAAACTTATTAGAAACCATGGTCTTATTAATAGAAATACATGTGTAGAGTTCGCTTATAATTCTCGCCTAGATACTATTCAGGCCGTAATTGCTCGTTATTTAATAAAAAATAAACTTCAAAACATAACAGAAACAAGAATAAAGAATGCTCATCTTTTAGATCAAATGCTAGAAGATCTACCACAGATAAATCACCCTAAAAGATTTTCAGATTTAAAAGAAGTTTTCCATCTCTATGTATTTAGAGTAGAAAATAGGGATGGGCTATATCAATATTTAAGAGAAAATGGTATCGATGCAAAAATTCATTATCCAGTACCTATGCATTTACAGCCTGCTGCCAAGAACTTTGGTTATAAAATTGGTGATTTTCCTTTGGCCGAAATTACTGCAGATCAAACAATTTCTTTACCGGTTCATGAATTCATAAGTTTCCAGCAGATTGAAAAAATGTCCACTATCATCCATAGATACTATTCCAGTAATTAGAAATACTAGTATGAATATTCCTTTTGTTAATTTATCTAGAGAAGCAGATTATTTTCTTCCATTTCTTCTTAAAAAAACTGAAGAGGTCCTTAAATCTGGCATCTATATAAATGGACCAAATGTCAAAGAATTAGAAAAGAATGTCGCAAGTTACCTAAATGTTAAACATGTTATTTCTGTTGGTAATGGATCAGATGCACTAACTTTCATACTAAGGTCGCTGAACTTAAGCTCTGATGATGAAGTTATTTGCCCTGCTAATTCTTTTATCGCAACTGCCTGGTCAATTATTGCATCAGGAGCAAAACCAGTTTTTTGTGACGTTGATAAAAACTTTCTTCTAGATATTCATGATTTCAAAAAGAAAGTTAACATTAACACAAAAGCCGTAATTCCAGTACATCTAACTGGCAAAGTTTTCCCTACTGAACAAATTTTAGATTTTTGTTCTGCTAAAAATATTAAGATAATTGAAGATGCCGCTCAATCTTTTGGGGCTGGAAAAAATAACGAATATAAAACTGGTACCATAAGTGATGCAGCAGCCTTTAGCTTACATCCTCTAAAAAATTTCGCTATCTATGGAGATGGAGGACTAATTTCAACCAATAATTCAGAAATAGCAGATAATTGCAACCTGCTAAGAAACCATGGGTTAAAAAATAGAGACGAAGCGAAAATATGGGGATATAACTCTAGGCTTGATGAGTTACAAGCAGCTTATGCACTAACAAAATTGGTACAGATAGATGATTTAAATAGTAAATATATCAAAATAGCAAAAAAATACGATAAGGGTATCTCTCCAATTGCAAAAAAACCAGAATTAAGAAAAGAATACAAGGACGTTTTTCATAATTATGTTATTCTCGTTCCAGAAAACAGCAGAAACTCAATTATGAGTAATCTTTATCAAAAAGGGGTCGAGACAAAAATTCATTACCCCATACCCTTACACTTACAGGAATGTTCCAAAAATTTAAATTATAAAATTGGTGATATCCCAAGATGTGAACACTATGCAAACTCAATGATAAGTCTTCCAATATATCCAACACTTTCTAACGAAGAAGTTGATTATATAATTGAAACTCTTAATAATGAATTAGTGTCAATTTCATAAAAAAAAATGTTTAATTTAGTAAATTGTTTTATCAAATTTATTAAATATAAAATTTATTCTTGAATATTATTTTGTAGGTATATATTTTGCGCAATCTTATAACTGGAGGAGCGGGTTTTCTAGGTTCCCATTTAGTTGACTATTTAATGAGTAAGGGAGAAGAGGTTATTTGCCTTGACAACTTTTCTACTGGTTCAAAAGAAAATATCTCACCTTGGATTGGGAATGATCGATTTAAGCTAATAAATCAAAATATTATTTATCCTTTTTTTTGTGAGGCAGATAAGATATGGCATCTAGCTTGTCCAGCATCACCTCTAAATTATCTAAACAAACCAATTGAGACTTTAAACACAATTTTTTTAGGAACTGATAATATTTTGAAACTTTCAAAAAGAATTAATGCAAGGATTCTAATAGCCAGCACAAGCGAAATTTATGGGAATCCAGAAATTTCTCCTCAGAAAGAAACTTATAATGGATCAGTAAATCCAATAAGTAAAAGAAGTTGTTACGTAGAGGGTAAAAGAGTGGCAGAAACTTTATCTTTTGAATTTAAAAGGATTCACAACATAGATCTTAGACTGGTTAGGATTTTCAATACATATGGTCCGAGAATGATGAAGAATGATGGTAGAGTAGTAAGTAATTTTATTTATCAAGGACTAAATAATAAACCTTTGACTATTTATGGAAATGGATTGCAAACAAGATCTTTTTGCTATGTAGACGACATGATTTTAGGACTCTCTAGAGCTATGAATTCTAATTATTCTTATCCTATAAATTTGGGTAACCCTGAAGAAATAACCATTAAAAATCTCGCAAAGAAAATATCGCTAAATTTAAATAAAAAGCTAAAATTGCAATATCTGAAATTGCCAGAAGATGACCCTATCCAAAGAAAACCATGTATTGAAGTTGCTATTCAAGAATTAAAATGGCAGCCTAAAATATCCTTGCATAATGGTCTAGAAAAAACCATCGATTATTTTGTTGAACGCTTTAAAAATGAAATCTAGCGAAGTTAAGAACATCTGTTGCATTGGCGCTGGGTATGTAGGCGGACCAACGATGGCAGTGATTGCCGACAATTGTCCCTCTTTAAAAGTAAATGTAGTTGACATTAACGAGGAAAGGATCAAAAAATGGAATGAAAAAGATGTAGATCTACTCCCCATATACGAACCTGGTTTAGCTGAAATAATAAAAAGATGCAGAAATAAAAATCTTTTTTTTAGTATAGATATAAAACAGAATATCGAATCAGCAGATATGATATTCCTTTCAGTTAACACTCCAATAAAAAAAAGTGGTCTCGGGAAAGGTCAAGCAAGTGATCTGAAATATATTGAATCTTCTACAAGAGAAATTGCGAAGTATGCCAAAGGAGAAACTATTATTGTTGAAAAAAGCACTTTACCTGTTAGAACAGCTGAAACAATAAAAAGTATTCTTGAATCTAATGATAAATCTTCCAACAATCAAAAATTTAGTGTACTCTCAAATCCTGAATTTCTTGCCGAAGGTACTGCTATTAATGACTTAGAAAATCCAGATAGAGTTTTAATAGGAGGAGAGAATCCTGAAGCAATTACTGCTTTAGAAGAAATTTATTTAAATTGGGTTGATAAAAATAAAATTTTAAAAACAAATTTATGGAGTTCAGAATTATCTAAATTAGTAGCCAATGCATTCTTAGCACAAAGAATAAGTTCTATTAATTCGATATCTGCAATATGTGAAACTACAGGCGCTGATATAAATGAAGTTTCTAGAGCAATTGGTATGGATACAAGGATTGGAGAAAAGTTCCTAAATGCAGGACCTGGATATGGAGGAAGTTGTTTCAAAAAAGATATTCTTAACCTTGTTTACTTATCTGAATATTATGGCCTTAGTGAAGTTGCTTCGTATTGGCAAAAGGTAGTAGATTTAAATAATTGGCAACAACACAGAATACGCAAGATAATTGTTAAAAAGTTATTTAATAATCTTACAGATAAAAAAATTGGAATTATGGGATTTTCTTTTAAAGCAAATACAAATGATACTAGAGAATCTCCTGCTATTCAAATATGTAAAGACCTAATAGAAGAAGGTGCAGATTTAAGAATTTTTGATCCTAAAGTAAATAAATATCAAATCGAAAAAGATCTTGAACAAAAACAATTTAACAACTATGGAGAGGGCTCTTGGACATTTTGCAAATCAATAAAAGAGATCGCTATAGATGCTGATGCAATCGTAATAGCGACCGAATGGGAAGAATTCAAATCTTTAGATTGGTCTGATATTTCCAGATTAATGAGATCACCTAAATGGTTATTTGATACAAGGGGGATAACAAATTCCAAAGATATTAATAAACATAATATTAATTATTGGAAGATTGGGTTAGGTGATAATCCTCTTATATAAAATTCATTTTCTAACTGATCTCCATACAGCTAATAATTTACCTTGAAAAGTAACTTCATTTAAATTTAATTCAATAGGATCATAGGCAGGATTTGCAGCTTCTAAATATATCTTCCCATTTCTTTTAAAGAAATATTTTAAAGTTGTCCCTAAACCAGGAACTAATGCGCTTACAATCGTTCCATTTCTTAAGGAAAATGAGTCCTTAATTGGTTCCATCAAAACCATATCCCCATCAGCAATACATGCATCGATCATTGAATCGCCATTTACCGTAAGTGCAAAAACATCTTTTTTTCTAAAAATTTCTGAGACATCTAAATTTTCTTGAAGGTCAGAATATGTTTCAATTAAACCTCCAGCTGCCACTGATCCCATAATTGGGACTCCCTCAAAGATCTCATCCACTATTTGCATTGTTCTGGCTTTTCCTTCTTGCCAAGATATATATCCCTTATCTTGTAAATGCTTTAAGCGACTTTGAATAGGCGCTGGAGATTTCAAACCCATAGCTTTCATCATTTGTCTAATAGAGGGGCTATGCTGAAAATCTCTCATGTAATTTTTTATCCAGTTGTAAAGCTCATTTTGAGCTTCTGTAAGATTATCGTCAGAAGAATTTACCATGAAACAAATGTACTCTAATACATTTGTACCTCTTAATGTAAAAGATTGCAATGATCTTAAGAAAGTAAGCAAGATAAAAGTGCTTGTTGAACATGCATTCTATTTTCTGCTTGGTCAAAAATTCTACTATTTTTACTTTCTATAACTTCATCTGTTATCTCTTTAGATCTATAAGCAGGCAGACAATGGAGAATTTTTACATCTTTATTTGCCAAGCTTACAAGATTACTGTTAATAGTAAATCCATTAAAATCTTTATCTTTATCTTCCTTTTGGTTTTCTTCACCCATAGATGACCAAACATCAGTATATAAAACGTTTGCTCCTATAACAGCTTCATTAGGATCATTAGTGATTTTCAATAAATCATTATTCTTATATATTTCTCTAGCTTTATTAATTACAGAAACATTAGGTTCATAACCTTTTGGGCTTGCAATTCTAACTTCAACTCCTAGAAGTGCTCCACAAAAAATAAGAGAATTTGCGACATTATTACCATCTCCTATAAATGTTAAGACTGCATTTTTAAAATCAAGAAACTCCTCTTTAATTGTTAAGAAATCTGCTAAGGCCTGACATGGATGCTCTAAATCTGTAAGAGCATTAATAATAGGCTTGGTTGACCATTTTGCATATTCTTCTAAAGTAGATTGGTTAAAAGTTCTTATTGCAAGGACATCGCAATATCTACTTAAAACCCTAGCCGTATCTTTAATTTGTTCGCCTCTATTTATTTGCGATGTAATAGGATTCAGGTCTATAGTTGTCCCACCAAGTCTTGACATTGCGACTTGAAAACTAACTCTTGTACGGGTAGAAGACTTATCAAATATTAAACCTAGGACTTTATCTTTTAATTTAATATTTAACTCTTTTTTTTTAAATTTTCCTGCAAGATCTAATATTTGAATAATATCTTCTCGAGACATATCCAAACTTGATAAGAAATTTTTTTTAGCAAGTTTATATTTTTCTTGCATCAAACTCTTTTTGATAACTAAATTCTACTATGCAGGCATTTTACTTTCTGCAAGAAGTGTTTTCAAATCATTTCCTTCGATAACCTCTTCTTGTAGAATTTTTTGAGAAATAGATTCAAGTAAGGGTAAATTATTCCTCAAAATTTTCAATGCAGTTTCATGTGCATCGTCAACTAAGTCTCTAACTTCCTTATCAATAGCTTGAGCCGTAGCATCACTAACTGACCTTCTTGGATTATTACCATTTCCAAGAAATTGACCTCCACCTTGCTTGTCATATGCTAGTGGGCCAAGGATATCACTCATTCCAAAAGTCCCTACCATTTGTTCAGCAATATCTGTAGCTCTTTGAAGATCATTTGATGCTCCAGTAGTAATTTTCCCAAAAACTACTTCCTCTGCAGATCTTCCTCCAAGGAGGGTTGCTATTTGCCCCTTTAATTCCTCTTTAGAATTCAAGAATCTTTCTTCAGTTGGAAGTTGAAGTGTATAACCTAATGCACTCATACCTCTCGGTACAATTGAAATTTTTGCTACTTTTGATCCCCCAGGCATTAGATGGCCAACGATAGCGTGTCCCACTTCATGGTATGCTACCACTTTCTTTTCATCATCTTGGAGAACTCTACTCTTCTTTTCTAAGCCAGCTACAACCCTTTCTATTGCTTCACTTAAGTCTTGTTGCTCTACACTTTTTCTTTTAGCTCTAGCAGCTAGCAATGCTGCTTCATTAACCATGTTTGCAAGGTCTGCTCCAGCGAATCCGCTTGTGGCTTGAGCTATAGAATCTAAATCAATAGATTCTGCCAATTTAACTTTTTTAGTATAAATTTCAAGTATTGTCTTCCTACCAGATAAGTCAGGTCTATCGACAAGTACTTGTCTATCAAATCTACCTGGTCTAAGTAAAGCTGCATCAAGAACTTCTGGTTGATTGGTGGCTGCAAGCACTATGACTGGTTTATCTGCAGAAGCAAATCCGTCCATTTCAGTAAGTAATTGATTTAACGTTTGCTCCCTTTCGTCATTACCACCAACGACTCCCATGGAACCTGAACGGCTTTTGCCAATAGCATCTAATTCATCAATAAAAATAATGCAAGGTGCTTTTTTCTTGGCTTGTTCAAATAGATCTCTAACTCTTGCTGCACCAGCACCTACAAAAAGTTCTACAAACTCAGATCCTGAAATAATGAAAAATGGGACTTCAGCTTCTCCAGCCACCGCTTTGGAGAGAAGAGTTTTGCCTGTTCCAGGAGGTCCAACTAACAAAACTCCTTTTGGTATTCTTGCTCCTATATCTGTATATCTTTCTGGTTTTTTTAAAAAATCAACAATTTC
>CESP01019757.1_pt1 | contig 13193 bp, 8 predicted proteins | sample 531211 | NCBI WGS metagenome assembly CESP01 (sample SAMEA2622074, study PRJEB7988) | marine metagenome | biome: marine biome (ENVO:00000447); feature: surface water layer (ENVO:00002042); material: "saline water (ENVO:00002010), including plankton (ENVO:xxxxxxxx)" | depth 5 m | reverse complement strand
ATTCTATATTTTTTCGATCCTTTTATTAATAAGAATAAATTAATCCAAGATGAAACAGAAGTGGATATAGCTATACCAATAATACCTAAAGGCTTAAATAGAGCTAAAGCTATAACTAAATTTATAAATATTGAAATTATACTATAAAATAATGGTGTTCTTGTATCGCCCAAAGAATAAAATATAGGTAAATAAATTTTTATAAGAACAAATGCAGGCAACCCAAGTGAAAAAGCTATTAGAGCTTTTGAGACATTGATAGTGTTAACATGATTGAACATTCCATGCTCATAAATTACAGATATTAAAGGAACGGAAATAATTGAAAGCCCTACTGCAGAAGGTATGATCATAATCAGTGAAAATTTAATAATATTTCTAATAACCAAATTAAATTTATCTAAATTTTTTTTAATATCGAGATCACTTAGTGTTGGAAGAAGAACAGTACCGATAGAAATACCAAATAATGCTAAAGGAAGCTGATATAATCTCTCAGCATAATACAAAGTAGATATTCCACCCTCAACAAAAGAGGCAATTATACCCGATAACACAATATTTGCCTGTATAGCAAGCCCAGTTATAATTTGTGGCCTAGCAATAGTTGAAAATTTATTTATTAAATTTAAATTTTCGGGCTTCCTTAAATTTAATTTATAACCACTTTTAGATAAAAAATAAAAAACCAATAAAAACTGAATAACTCCTGAGAAAGTAACACCAAAGGATAATAAATACCCCATAGAAGAAATATTGTTTATTGGAAGGATTAAAATAAAAACCAATACAACATTAAAAATGACTGGACCAAGCGATGAGGCAAAATATCTACCTAAAGAATTAAGAATAGCAATTCCTATAGAAGATATAGATATAAGCAAGATATAAGGGCTTGTTATTCTGGAAAAATTAATAGCTAAATCATATTTAATTGGATCATTACTAAAACCATAAGCGATAAAATATATAAAGAAGGGCATAAAAATTTGAAGAACAGAAGTTATTGAAATCATAATAATTAGTGACATAAAAAGGATATCTTCAGAAAATTTAATTGCAGAAATTTTATTAGAAATTAATTTTTTTGAAAAAATAGGAATAAATGCAGCCGAAAAGGCTCCTTCAGCAGTTATTCTCCTAAAGATGTTTGGTATTCTTAGAGCAACTATAAAAATATCAGTTATGTAGCTAACGCCAAGGACATTGCTTATTAGAATATCTCTTATTAGCCCAACCACTCGACTTAGAGATGTTAAACCTGCGACAATTAATGTTGGCCTAAATAGAGATTTCTTCCCTGTATCATCAGCCATTACTTAAAACCCGTAAAAGCTCTCTTTCAATTAATTTTTTTGAATTGTGGTGTTCAATTTTTCTATTTTTGGAATCTAATACATAAAAAACATCAACAACACGCTCACCAAAGGTTGCAACTTGAGCCCTAAATAAATTTAAATCTAGATAATTTATGGTTTTTGCTAGCTCATAAAGAATGCTCGGTCTATCTTTTCCACTAACCTCTATTACTGTATAATTTGAAGAGATATTATTCATTATTTTTACAACAATAGGAACTGTGAAAGCATTAATTCTTCTATTATTTAATCTTGATTTTGAAGAGACACCATTTTTAATATCAGTATTTATAAAATTTAAAATTTTTTCTTTAATTCTCTCAAGTCTTAAATCATCGAATATTGGTTTATTTTCTTTATCCTGTATCCATATGACATCGATGGCAATATTTGATGAGTTTGTAAAAATCTTGGCATTTACAATATTTATTTCCATAGAGGATAATGCACCTGTTAATTTAGCAAAAAGCCCCTTGCTATCTTTAGACATTATAGAAACTTCAGTCGCTTCGGAACCTTTCGTATTATGAATCATAATAGATGTTTTATTATTAAAATTTTTTACGAACATTTCTGCTTGTCGGAAAATTATATCATCTTCCAATCCAAGCCAGTATTGATCGCTCTGACTTTTAATCCAATCTTTGAATTTTTCCTTTTTATTAAAATCTGCCTTAGAAAAAACTGATTTTATTTTGTTTTGCGCTCTTAATGACCTATCAGCATCTAGAACCTCACCTGATAATTTTGCATATGTCTCTTTATAAAGCTGTTCAAGCAATTGACCTTTATGAGCATTCCAGACTCCTGGGCCAACCGCGGTAATATCTGCAATTGTAAGAATAAATAAAAATTTAAGCCTTTCCGGTGTCTGAACCTTTAAGGAGAAATCCTCGACAGTTTTTGCATCCATTACATCTCTTGTTTGAGAAAAGAAACTCATAACAAGGTGCTCTTTGACTAACCAGGATATAGTTTCCAACTCATAATCAGACAAATTAAATCTTTTAGAAAATTTTTTAACGATTTTTGCTCCTGCTATCGAATGATCCTCATCACGACCTTTTGCAATATCATGAAATAATAAAGCTATAGTCAGAATTTTTTTACTTAAGCCAGAGTTAATAATTTCTGAAATAAGTTTTGTAATATTTTTATTTTTTCCTGAAAATAATTTATTTAATTCGCCTATAGCTCTCAATAAATGTTCATCAGCAGTATAATGATGATACATATTAAACTGCATTAAACCTACAATCTTTCCAAAATCTAATATAAAACGACCAAGAACACCTGTCTCATTCATTTGTCGCAAAATTTCTTCTGGATTTTTTTTACTCAATAAGATTTCTAAAAAGATTTTATTCGCGTTTTCATTTTGCCTTAAATTTTTGTTAATTAGGCCTAGATTTTCTCTTAAAACTCTAACGGCATTAGGGTGAATCAAGACATCTGTTATCATAGAATAATAAAATAATTTTATAATATTTAAGGGATCCTTTTTAAAAAAATTTTTATTTGGTATATCAATTCTGCCAGCTATTAATACAAAATCCTCAACTTTTTTTTCAGAAAAAAGAGCTAATGCCTTTGATATTACTGGTATAGTTTTTTTCTGTTGTTCTTCTAATATAGAACATATTGATCTTGTTAAGTCCCCAACCTCTCGAGCAATTAAAAAATAATGACGCATAAATCTCTCTACTCCTAAGAGACCTTTTCTATTGTCATAACCTAACCTTCTTGCCATTTCCCTCTGATCATTAAAATTTATAATCTCTTCAGGTCTTCCAGCTATATAATGAAGCTGGCATCTTACATGCCATAAGAAATTTTCACATTTAAGAAAGGTTTTAGCCTCATCTTTATTTAAGATGCCCCTTTTAAACATATCGTCTGGACGAGAACAATTATAACAAAAGTTTGTCATCCAGCTAAGCATCTCCAGTTCCCTAAGCCCACCTTTTCCGTTTTTGATATTTGGTTCAACAAGATATCTAGACTGACCTGCTTTGTATTGTCTTTCTTCGCGCTCATCAAGCTTTGCTTGAATAAAATCTGCTGATGACATTTTTTTTAATTTCTCTCTATAAGAAGTTTTAAACCTTTTACTGAGCTCCTTGTTACCCCACAAATGCCTTGCATCTAACATTGAAGTAGTAATTGTCTGGTCTTTTTCAGCTAATAAAAGACTCTCAGATATTGATCTCGTTGCTTGACCAACTTTTAATCCAAGATCCCATAAAAAGTACAAAATATTCTCTATGGCAGCTTCAGCCCACGCAGTTTTTTTATATGGTAATAAAAAAAGAAGGTCTATATCAGACTGAGGAGCCAAAAGGCCCCTTCCATATCCTCCTGTAGCTAATATTGAAATCTTTTCAGCTTCGGTTGGATTATTAAGAGGATATAAATATTTACTCAAGAAATTAATATAATTAATTATTAACTCATCATGTAAAAATGATAACTGTTGAGCACATTCCTTGCCTTTATAAGTATTACTCTCTAAGCGTTTCTGAGCAACTTTATGGGCTTTTTTTAATTGTTCCTTAACATAATTTTTAAGTAAAGAGTTAATTTCGTTTGAATAAATTTCTTTTTCACTAAAAACTTCTTCAAAATTAAAATTACAATCCTCAGTCAATATATTTATTTTGGATTTCATGTATTTACTTTTAGCAGAAGAAGATAAGGTTTTAAAATTTATTGTTTTAAAATACTAATTTATAAAAGAAAAACAAAAAATAATTTTTATTAATTAATTACCAATAAATACTAAAAATAGTAATATTAATTTGAAATATTAATATTTTTTATTATTTTATTATAAAATGCTTGACGCTTTTATTAGTTTTGTATATTTGTCTTCGAATTATTAAATAAATTTATCAAATTGGTGAAAGATCTTGAAAGATAAAATTGATATAAATGAAACTAGCTATGATGAGCAAGAGGCTTTAAAATTCCACTCTGAGGGAAGGCCAGGTAAAATAGAAATTAATGCTACTAAGCCAATGGCAACGCAGAGGGATTTAGCTTTAGCATATTCACCAGGAGTTGCAGCTCCTGTATTGGCAGTATCTGACAATCCTGATAGCGCATATGACTATACAGCCAAAGGAAATCTTGTTGCTGTTATATCTAATGGCTCTGCAATTCTTGGTTTAGGTGATCTTGGCCCTTTAGCCTCTAAACCGGTAATGGAAGGTAAAGCGGTTTTATTTAAAAGATTTGCAGATGTTGACTCTATTGATATTGAAATTAATGAAAAAGATCCTGATAAAATTTCGGATATTATTGCAAGTCTTGAACCATCTTTTGGCGGTATAAATCTTGAAGACGTAAGTGCACCAGATTGTTTTATAATCGAGAGTAAATTAAAAGAAAAATTAAATATACCTGTCTTTCATGATGATCAACATGGTACTGCAATTATATCAGCCGCTGGAATTATTAACGCACTTGATCTTACTGGTAAAAATATTACTGACATGAAGGTTGTTATTAATGGAGCTGGGGCTGCTGGGATTGCATGTCTAGAGCTATTAAAGGCGATGGGATTGCCTCATGACAATGCGGTTCTTTGCGACTCAAAAGGGCCAATTTATATTGGTAGAGAAAATAATATTAACCAATGGAAATCAGCTCATGCTATACAAACAAAGGAGAGAACCCTTGCAGATGCAGTTAAAGGTTGTGATATTTTCCTTGGTTTATCAGTTAAAGGAGCCTTAACTCCTGAAATGATTAAAACTATGAATAAAAATCCAATAATATTCGCTATGGCAAATCCTGATCCAGAAATTGATCCTAAAATTGCAAAAGAAATAAGACCTGATTGCATAATGGCAACAGGAAGATCTGATTATGCAAATCAAGTAAATAATGTTTTGGGATTTCCTTATATTTTTCGTGGCGCACTTGATGTTAGAGCAACAACAATTAATGAAGATATGAAAATTGCCTGTGCAGAATCGTTAGCAAAGCTAGCTCGTGAAGATGTACCGGATGAAGTTGCTGCCGCTTATTCTGGAGCAAGACCAAGATACGGTCCTGAATATATCATACCTGCGCCTTTTGACCCAAGATTGATAAGAGATATTCCGCCTGCAGTTGCAAAAGCTGCTATGAAATCAGGCGTTGCTAAGTTACCAATTGTAGATGAAGACGCTTATAAAAATAGATTATCAGCAAGACTAGACCCAACTGCAGATATAATGCAACCAATTTTTTCTAAAGCTAAAAGACTTATGAAAAGAGTTGTTTTTGCTGAAGGTGAAGAAGAAAAAATAATAAGAGCTGCGCTAAACTTTAGAGAACTTGGCCTTGGAATACCTGTGTTAGTTGGTAGACAGGAGAAAATTGAAGATACGCTCAAGAAGATAGGTTTAAGACCTGATACAGACATAGAAATAGTTAATTCGAAAGACTCCGATAAATCTAAAGAGTATGCAGACTTCTTGTATAAAAGACTTCAGAGAAAGGGATATTTAAGAAGAGATTGCCTAAGAATGGTGAATAATGATCGAAATATATTTTCATCCTGCATGACCTCTTTAGGTCATGCGGATGCTATGATCACAGGAACAACGAGAAATTATTCACTTGCGCTTGAGGACATAACCCAAGTGATTGATCCAATAAACAATAAAAGAATTGTAGGAATTTCTGCAATGGTTTCTGGGCCTAGGACAGTATTAGTTGCGGATACAAATGTTCATGATATGCCATCAGCTGAAGAAATTGCTGATATTGCTGAAGCTGGTGCAGAATTAGCAAGAAGGCTTGGGTTTGTTCCTAGAGTTGCTTTACTGGCTTACTCATCTTTTGGTTATCCTGAAGGAGAAAGGTCAACATTTATGAGAGAGGCTGTTGATATACTTGATAAAAGAAATACCAATTTTGAATACGATGGTGAAATGGCGGCTGATGTAGCACTTAACCCAAAAGCTATGGAGCTCTATCCTTTCTGTAGATTATCAGGGCCAGCAAATGTTTTAATTATGCCAGCAATTCATTCTGCATCCATCTCGACTAAGCTACTTCAAGAGCTTGGTGGATCTAATTTAGTTGGTCCAATGCTAGTTGGATTATCAAAGCCGATACAGATAATACCTACTGGTTCTAGAGTTTCAGAAATAATTAATCTTGCCGCCATAGCAGCTTGTGATCTTGGAAGATAAAACTACTTAAGTCCTTCAGCATACCTCCAAAACATTTCTGGTATATCTGATCCACCTAAATTTTTTATCTGTCTGACACCAGTTGGGCATGTTACATTTATTTCAGTTAAATATTTCCCAATTACATCAATGCCAACAAGAACAAGATTCATCTCTCTCAATGTGGGTTTTATTGCATTACATATTTTAATATCACACTCAGATAATTCAGATAATTTAGGAATCCCTCCAACACCAAGATTTGATCTAAATTCACCCTTTGCTGGTATTCTATTTAAGCATCCAACAGGATCGCCATTTAATAAGATTATTCTTTTATCACCATATTTCACTTCTGGTAAAAATGGTTGAACCATAATGGGTTCGTTTTGATCTTTTATAAAATTTCTTATTTCTTCAACAGTATTTTGATTATCCTGTAACCTTATTATGCCTTCTCCACCTTTTCCATAAAGCGGCTTTAGAACAATATCTTTATGAACTTTTTGAAAATTTAAAATAGACTCAACATTGATAGAGATAAGGGTTTCTGGCATTAAATCCTTAAAAAAAGTTACTAGCAATTTTTCAGGGGCATTTCTAACACTTACCGGGTTATTAATAACCCGAACATTTTTAGGAAGATGCTCGAGTATATGTGTATATGTAATGTAGTTCATGTTAAAAGGGGGCTCTTGTCGCATTAAAACAAAATCCATATCAATAAAATCAGTTTCAAATGGATCGCCAAGATTAAAGTGGTTGCCTTCGTCATCCATAACTTTAAGAGGCTCAACTAGTGATGTCACTTTGCCGTTTTTATATGTAAGCTGATCAGGAGTGTAATGGAAAATTTTATGTCCCCTTTTCTGTGCCTCTAAACATAAAGCAAATGTTGTATCACCGGATATTGAGAGAGTTTCAATGTGATCCATTTGAAAGGCTATATTAATGCTCATTTTTCTCATCCTTTAAAACTAAGGCTGCATTATATACTTCTTTTTTTGAAAAATTAGTATATTTAGATATTTCTTTAGCAGCATCAGATAGTGACATTGATTTAAGTGCATCTTTTAAAATAGTTTCTAAATTTTGAGATTTATCTTTTTTTACTTTTCCCTCAATTACAATAACGATCTCACCTTTAATATTATCTCTGGAGGATAGATTTTTAATAGCCTCGCTTACTTTTAAAGTTATCACTTCTTCAAATTTTTTAGTAAGCTCTCTACATATAGAAATATTTCTATCCCCAAATATCTCTAAAATTGTCTCTAAACTTTTAACGATTCTATTTGGGCTTTCGAAAAAAATTATAGTTGATTCAATATTTTTTATTTTTTGTAGATAATCTTTTCTTGCTTTTAATTTTACCGGTAAAAAACCTGAAAAGAAAAATTTATCTGATGGGAGGCCTGCTAAAGTTATAGCAGTTATTGGCGATGAAGGGCCAGGACATGACGTTACTGTCAAATTTTCTTTCTTTAACTCTCTAATTAATTTATATCCAGGGTCTGATATTAAAGGGGTACCAGCATCAGAAACAAGAGAAATATTTTTTCCTTTATTAATTTGGTTAATTATAAATTCTCTAGTGCTCATGTCACTATGTTCATTGTAAGACATCAATTTATTTTTTATATTATAATGATTTAAGAGTTTGATTGTTATTCTTTTGTCTTCACAAAAAATTAAATCAGAGGATTGAAGCTCTTCAAGGGCTCGAATAGTAATGTCTTTTAAATTACCTATTGGTAAAGATATTATAGTTAACTTTCCCTCTTTATTATTTTTCAATCAGCAGCTCCTTTGAAAATAAATTAAAAGCATGGCTTCTGTGCGAAATACTATGCTTAAATTCTGGCTCCATTTCTCCAAATGTTTGTTCGTAGCCCAATGGTATAAAAATAGGATCATAACCAAATCCGTTATCTCCGCGAGGAGGAAATGAGAGATTGCCGTCAACTCTTCCTTTAAAAACTTTATGATCACCATCAGGCCAAGATACTGCAAGAACACAAATAAAATATGCTGAATAATCATCGGCTCCTTTTTCTAAGAGGTTTTCGTGGATCTTTTCTGCAGCATATAGAAAGTCTTTATCTGGACCAGCCCACCTAGCTGAATAAATACCCGGCTGTCCGCCAAGAGCATTGACACATAATCCAGAGTCATCTGAAAGAGATACAGTCTTTGATAGTGTTGAAGTTATCGATGATTTAATGATCGCATTTTCCTCAAAAGAAGAACCATTCTCTTCAGGTTCCTCGATTCCTAAATCTCTAGAGGATAATATTTTAAGATCATAATTTTTTAAAAGATCCCTAATTTCGACGACCTTACCGTTATTATGACTTGCAATAACAATTTCTTCATTATTAATTTTTTTTTTCATTTAAGTTTCAAACATTTTTTTTGAATAGTATTAATTTCACTAATACCCTTCTTAGCTAAGGCAAAAAGCTCAGAATATTTTTGTTGAGAAAATGGAAGAGTTTCAGCTGTTGCTTGAACCTCCACAATACCTCCATAATCAGTTAAAACGAAATTTGCATCTACATCGGCTTTTGAGTCCTCCTCATAATCAAGATCAAGAATTGAGGTATTTTCATAAATTCCGCACGAAACTGCTCCTATACATCCAATAATAGGATCTATTAAAAGATCCCTTGAGTTCAAAAGAGAATTAATTGATTGCTTTAAAGCAACCCAGGCGCCTGAAATTGAGGCAGTTCTTGTTCCTCCATCAGCCTGAATTACATCGCAATCAATACTTATTTGATATTCTCCTAATTTTTTTAAATCAATAATTGATCTTAAGGATCTACCAATTAGTCTTTGGATTTCTTGTGTTCTTCCGCTTTGTTTACCATTAGAAGACTCTCTTCTCATCCTTTCAGAGGTTGATCTTGGCAGCATTCCATATTCAGCAGTAACCCATCCACTTCCAGAATTTCTTAACCATGGAGGGACCTTATTTCCAACTGATGCTGTACATAAAACATGTGTATCTCCAAATTTTACCAAGCATGACCCCTCAGCATGTTTTGAAACACCAATATCAATTTCAATTTTTCTAAGCTCGTTATATTTTCTTCCGGAGGATCTTTTCATAATTTATCTCAAAAAAATTAATATTTATTTTATTTATGGGTTGAAAAATTATTTTATATATCACACATAACACAATATAACGCTATGAATTTCAACTGTGTTATTGTTAAAGCATAATTATTAGGGGCATAAAATGGAAGAAGAAAAGGAAGATCAGGAAAACAATGTAGAGGAAAACTCGGCGAAAAAAGAAAATGAAGCTAAGAGTCAACTTGAAGAAATATCATTGGAAGACAAAGTTAAGGAATTAGAAGATAAACTTCTTAGATCAGCTGCTGAAATTGAAAATATAAGAAAAAGATCAGAAAAAGAAAGGACTGAAGCCTATAAAATTGGCATAAGTCTTTTTGTAAAAGATTTTGTTCCTGTATTAGATAATATTGAAAGAGCTCTTGCGTCTTTAAAAGGCTCTGATGAGATAAATTACGAGTCTTTTGTAGAAGGTATTTCTGCTACTGAAAAAGATATTATTAATTTACTTGAAAAACATGGCATCCAGCAAATCAACCCTATTAATGAGAAATTTGATCCGCTCTTTCATGAAGCTCTTTTTGAGGCTGAGTCTGATGACCATGAGCCGGGTTTTGTTACTCAGGTAATCGAAGTTGGTTACGTAATTGATAAAAGACTGATTAGGGCTGCAAAAGTAGGTGTTGCGTCAAAAAAATAATTTTTTTAAATACACTCTTGTAAGAAAAAAAACAGTAACCATATAAACAAAGTATTAAATTTATATCCAAACAAAAGGGAGTATTGTCATGGGTAGAGTTATAGGTATTGACTTAGGAACCACTAACAGTTGTGTTTCCATTATGGAAGGATCACAGCCAAAAGTTTTAGAAAACGCGGAAGGGGCTAGAACTACCCCATCTATGGTTTCTTTTGATGAAGAAAAGAAAAGATTAATCGGCCAACCTGCTAAGAGGCAAGCAGTAACAAATCCAACAAATACTCTCTTTGCGGTAAAACGTCTAATTGGTAGATCTTTTGACGATCCAGCTACTAAAGAAGATCAGGGTATGGTTCCGTATAATATCGTTAAAGGTGATAATGGCGATGCTTATGTTGAAGCTGAGGGCGAAAAATACTCTCCAGCACAAATTTCAGCCTTCATACTTCAAAAAATGAAAGAAACAGCCGAAGATTACCTTGGAGAAAAAGTTGATCAAGCTGTAATTACAGTTCCGGCATATTTTAATGATGCACAGAGACAGGCTACAAAAGATGCAGGTAAAATAGCAGGATTAGAAGTTTTAAGAATAATTAATGAGCCTACTGCGGCGGCACTTTCTTATGGTTTAGAAAAAAAAGAAGGTAAGTTAATTGCTGTTTACGATTTAGGCGGAGGAACATTTGATATTTCAATACTTGAAATTGGAGATGGTGTTTTTGAGGTTAAATCAACAAATGGTGACACCTTTTTAGGTGGTGAAGATTTCGATACCCTCCTTGTAAATCATCTTGCTGATGTGTTTAAAAAAGAAAATAATGTTGACTTAAGAGAGGATAAACTAGCTCTTCAAAGACTTAAAGAAGCGGCTGAAAAGGCAAAAATAGAATTATCATCTGCCTCACAAACTGAAGTTAACCTTCCTTTCATAACTGCAGACCAAACAGGTCCGAAACATTTAACTCAGAAACTTACTAGAGCTTCTTTAGAAAGCTTAGTCGAAAAGCTTATTGAAAGAACAATTAAACCTTGCAAGGCTGCGCTTAAAGACGCTGGCGTTGATGCATCAAAAATTGACGAAGTTGTTTTAGTTGGTGGACAAACTAGAATGCCAAAAATAAGAGAAGCAGTAAAAGAATTCTTTAATAAAGAGCCAAATATGTCTGTTAATCCAGATGAAGTTGTTGCTATGGGAGCAGCAATTCAGGCTGGTGTTCTTCAGGGTGACGTAAAAGATGTATTGCTTCTTGATGTTACACCGCTGTCATTAGGAATTGAAACTTTAGGTGGTGTATTTACAAGACTGATTGACAAAAACACAACTATCCCAACAAAAAAATCTCAAGTTTTTTCAACAGCCGAAGACAACCAATCTGCTGTAACTATAAGAGTATTTCAAGGTGAAAGAGAGATGGCTAACGATAATAAGCTTTTGGGTCAATTCAATTTAGAAGGCATAAGTCCTGCTCCTAGAGGAATACCCCAAATCGATGTTGCATTTGATATTGATGCTAATGGTATTGTCTCTGTTTCCGCAACCGACAAAGCAACAGGAAAAGAACAAAAAATAACAATCGAAGCGTCGGGCGGCCTTAGCGATGATGAGATTGAAAATATGATAAAAGAAGCTGAAGCAAATGCTGAAGCTGATAAAAAAGTTAGAGAACTTGTTGATGCCAAAAATCAAGCAGAAGCAATCATTCATTCTGCAGAAAAAGGTATTACTGATGCTGGTGATAAAATTACAGATGAAGAAAAAAATCCAGTTGAAGCTGCAATAAAAGACCTTAAAGAAGTATTAGACAATGATGACTTAGCTGCTATACAAGAAAAAACCGCAACACTATCACAGGCCGCAATGAAAATAGGTGAAAAACTTTATCAACAAGAACAAGAAAATTCAGGTGATGAAAATCAAGGTGATAATAAAACCGAAGACGCTGATATAGTTGATGCCGACTTTGAAGAAGTAAAAGAAGAGGAAGAAACTGTTAAAGAAGAAGAAAAAAATTAACTTTAAAGATTAAAAAACCGGATCGCTTTATATGGCAAAAAGAGATTACTATGATGTGTTAGGTGTACAAAAAAATGCATCGAATGCTGAAATAAAAAAAGCATTTAGAAACTTGGCTAAAGAAAATCATCCCGATAGTAATCGCGGAGATGAAAATGCAGAAACTCGTTTTAAAGAAATTAATGAGGCCTATGAAAATTTAAAGGATCCCCAAACAAGAGCGACATATGATCAATTTGGCCATGCTGGAACACAATCTAGTGGAATGGGTGCTGGTTTCGGTGGTGGAGGATTTAGTGGAAATTTTTCTGATATTTTTGAAGATCTATTTGGCGATTTTGCCGGAAGATCAGGACAAAATTCGAGACAACAAAGACAGGCGCGTGGCTCAGACTTAAGAGCTGAAATAAAGATAGACCTAAAAGATGCATACTTTGGAACAACAAAAGAGTTAGCAATAAATTCAGCAACTGGATGTGATGACTGCGATAGCACCGGAGCTGCTTCTGGAAGTGGCCGATCAACATGTAAGCATTGTGGTGGTTCTGGAAGCGTAAGATCAACACAAGGATTTTTTACACTTGAAAGAACTTGCAGCGTATGTGGTGGAAAAGGCTCTCTAATAGAAAATCCATGCAGAAGTTGTTCAGGAAGAGGGAGAGTAAGAAAAAAAAGAAAGCTGTCTGTAAATATTCCTCGCGGAGTTGATGAGGGAACAAGAATAAGACTTGGGGGAGAGGGCGAGGCTGGAGAAAACGGAGGACCGTTTGGCGATCTTTATGTTTTTGTATCAATAAACGAAAACGAATTTTTTAAAAGAAGTGAAGCAGACCTATTAAGCGAGGTTCCAATAGATTTTGTCACAGCTGCTC
>CESP01046266.1_pt1 | contig 13198 bp, 16 predicted proteins | sample 531211 | NCBI WGS metagenome assembly CESP01 (sample SAMEA2622074, study PRJEB7988) | marine metagenome | biome: marine biome (ENVO:00000447); feature: surface water layer (ENVO:00002042); material: "saline water (ENVO:00002010), including plankton (ENVO:xxxxxxxx)" | depth 5 m | reverse complement strand
TTTTTGATGTCAATTCAGCTGCCGAAAAATGTAAAGATAAAATTGGTGATAAGTGGGAAGGGTTTGCTAATTATTGGAGAACCACACAGCTTGAATATACTTGGCTAAGAAGTTTAATGAAAAGACATAGAGACTTCTGGCAAGTTACGGAAGACAGTTTGGATAAATCAATGAAAGCTTTTGATATCAATCTCTCCATGAAAAATGAATTGCTCAATCTCTATAAAGTACTCTCACCTTTTAATGAAGTTCATGAAGTTTTAAAAACTTTGAAAGAAAAGAGATATAAACTTGGCATTCTTTCAAATGGAACACCTGCTCTTCTAAATGAATTAATCGAAAGCAATAATCTAAATAATATATTCGATGACGTTTTTTCGATTGAAGAAGTTAGAATTTATAAACCAAGCTCAAAAGTTTATGACATACCTATTAAAAAATATAATATACAAAAAGACCAAGTTGTATTTTTAAGTGCAAATACTTGGGATGTGTCTGGTGGTGGAAATTATGGTTACAACTCCATTTGGGTGAATAGGAATAATAATATTTTTGATAGCCTTGATTACAAACCTAGCGACGAAATTAAAAATTTGAAACAACTATTAGATATTGTATAAGCAAATTTAAATTAAATGATTAAAGGAAAAAGAGCTGCAGACACTCCGATAGGAATAAATGTTTTAGATGGAAATTCTTATTATTGGTGTACTTGTGGGTTAAGCAAGAAACAACCTTTTTGTGATGGATCACATAAAGGAACAACTTTTAAGCCTTTGCTATTTAAAGCTGATCAATCTAAAAAAGTTTTTTTTTGCACTTGCAAACAAACTAATGATCAGCCAATGTGTGATGGATCACATAATATTAAATAATTTTTATGAAAAATATTGAAGTAAAAAAAATTATAAAAGCTTTAAATGCATCGGACGGAGCTGGAGTAAAATTAAAAAGAAGTATTGGTACTCCAGAAGCAGATTATATTGACCCATTTTTAATGCTCGACGAATTCGGTTCAGAAAATAAAGACGATTATGTTGCAGGTTTTCCTCCACACCCGCATAGAGGAATTGAGACAGTTACTTATATGTTAAACGGAGAATTTGAACATCAAGATAGCACTGGTGCTAAAGGAATTATGGCATCTGGCGATGTGCAATGGATGAAAACTGGTAGAGGTATTATACATTCAGAGATGCCTGCTATGAAGGAAGGTAAGCTGTTAGGATTCCAATTATGGATCAACATGCCTGCGAAACTTAAAAAAAATAAACCTGAATATATTTATATAAAAGGTAACGAGCTTGGAACTCATAAAGACGACGACAAAATTATTAAAGTAATTGCTGGTAAATATGAAAATGCTGAGGGACCTGAAAAAAATCACAATGTAGAACCAATTTATTTTCATATAATTTTAAATGAGGGAAAAGAATTTAGTTGTGAAACTCCGGATGGTCACAATAGTTTTATATATTTGCTTAAAGGTGAGTTAAAAGTAGGTGATAAGGATCATGAAAAAACTTCTGACTCTAATTTAATTTTACTTGAGAGAGGTGATAAAATTAATGTTAATGCAATTAAAAAATCTGAATTTTTATTTATCGCTGGTAAGCCTATAGGGGAGCCTATTGCCAGAGGTGGCCCTTTTGTAATGAATACTAAAGCAGAAATACTTGAAGCTATTCAAGACTACAATAACGGAACATTTGCTAAATATTAAAAGTTCAAGTACTTTCCTTGAATGCCAAAATCTATAATAATTAAAAAAAACGGTGGTCCTGAAGTTTTGGAACTTCAAGATGTTGAGATTGGATCTCCTGGTCCAGAGGAAATTAAAGTTAAAAATTTTGCAATTGGATTAAATTATATTGATACTTATCATAGATCGGGATTATATCCTCTCAAATTACCAAGTGGGATCGGTTTAGAAGCTGCAGGTAAAGTGGAAGAAGTGGGATCTGACGTTAAAGAATTTAATATAGGTGACAATATTGCGTATGCCTCTGTACCATTAGGTGCATATTCGCAACAGAGAATTATTCCTTCAAAAATAGCAGTAAAAATTCCTGAAGGTATATCTCATAAACAAGCGGCAACCTTAATGACGAAAGGCTTAACTACAAATTACCTTATTTGTAAAACTTATAAACTTAAAGCAGGAGAAACTGTCCTTTTTCATGCTGCAGCTGGAGGAGTTGGTCAAATATTCGCTCAGTGGGCAAATAGCATTGGGGCGAAAGTTATAGGGACTGTTGGATCTGATGAAAAAATTAAAGTTGCTCAAGAGAACGGTTATGCTCACGTAATTAATTATACAAAAGATGATTTTTCTAAAAAAGTTATGGAGATCACTAATAATGAAGGTGTACCAGCCGTATTCGATGGAGTTGGAAAAAATACTTTTCGCGGCTCACTAGCTTGTCTTAAAATAAGGGGAATGATGGTAAGCTTTGGAAATGCATCAGGGCCTCTTGATCCTGTAAACGTTCCAAAAGATATTCAACCAAAAGGTCTTTATTTAACACGACCATCCATTGGTCAATATTTCACAAATAGAAAAGAGCTTCAGGCTGGTGCTGATGCAGTATTTGAAAAAGTAAAATTTGGTAAAATTAAAATTAATATTTATAAAGAGTATAGCTTAATAGATGCAAAGAAAGCTCACGAAGATTTGGAGGCAAGGAAATTGACTGGTCCGGCTATATTAATTCCTTAATGAGCGAAAAAAAAGTAATATCACCATGTATTAGTATTTGTAAAACTGATCCAGTTACTGGATACTGTTATGGATGTGCTAGGACTAATGCTGAAAAAAAGCTTTGGAAAGATGAGAAGGTAAGCTTTGAATGGAAAATAAAAAATTTAGACGAGTTAACCGCCAGAATGAAAGGTTGGCAGTTAGAAACGTTTAAGGAGTCTTATAATCATAAGATAAAACAAGGAATTTCATTATACAAAAAAAGTCTATTAGAAAAATAATTTAATAGTCTTTTTTCATAGAGTCCATATCACTCAAGTGGAATTTTAAAGCTTCGTTAGAAAGTCTTATTTCTTGTAAAAATAAAAAAATAGAGAAAATCATACAAATACAGCACATAGCAAAACTCAATCTCGCATAAAAAACTAAATTTAAATATAAAAGCAACACTGTAAGCATATTAAATAAAAAACCAAATGCTGAAAATCCCATCACAAATTTTAGGTAATTTGTTCTTTTATTGAGAACATGAAGTTGATTTTCCCATTTAGGAGGAACTTTTTTTTCAAAAGTATACTGATCGTGGATCTTTCTTATCAGCGCACTTAATGTATGAAATCTATTACTATACATAGTCATCATTAGTGGAATTGCGGGGAACATTAAAGCTGCTACTGTGTAATCTATATCCATATCGAATCAAATTGATTATGAAGTTAGTGTTTGATATTTACAAGTAATATTTCATGCGCCATTTAAAGATATTCATAGAATTAACTAGATTGAATAAACCAATAGGTTTCATGCTCCTGTTTTGGCCATGTTCATGGGGTTTAGCATATGCTCATTCTATTAGTCAAAATTTTAAAATATTTTTTTACTATCTTATATTATTTTTTTTAGGTTCTGTTCTTATGAGAAGCGCAGGATGTATCTTTAATGATATTGTAGATAAAGATTTTGACAAAAAAGTAAGCAGAACAAGAAATCGACCAATAGCAGCAGGTAAAATTTCTGTTAAAAATTCGATGATTTATGTTTTGATATTATGTTTACTGGCATTTTTAATTTTAATTCAGTTTAACTTTTTTACAATTATACTTGGTATGAGTTCAATGCTTTTAGCTTTTTCTTATCCTTTTATGAAAAGAATCACTTACTGGCCCCAGCTTTTTTTAGGTATCACATTTAATTGGGGAATTATTATGGCTTGGGCATCTATTAATAATGACATATCTTTTGAAATAGTAATACTTTATATCTCAGCCATATTTTGGACATTGGGTTATGACACGATTTATGGAGCTCAGGATATATCTGACGATGAAATTATTGGACTTAAATCAACATCAATTAAATTTAAAGAAAATATAAATTTGTTTGTAACCCTTATGTATTTAATAAGCACACTTTTAATCTTTTATCTTTTTAAAGATAAAATTGGATACAATTTTTTTTCTTTACTTTTAAGCTTATTTGCAATTTCACTTTTTTATCAAATATTTTCTTTTGATAAAAAGAAAAAAGAAAGTTGTTTAAAAATGTTTAAGACTAATAATCTTTCTGGTTTGATATTATTTTCGTCAATTTTAATGTTAAATTTTTAAATGAAGTTTCAAGAAAACAAAAAAATACTAATTAGGCTTTATAACGAATATATAAAAAAACATTTAGGTAACATCTTTTTTGCTTTAGTATTGTCAATTATTGTAGCAGGAACTACTTCTTCAATTGCTTGGTTACTTGATCCAGCTGTAAAAAAAATATTTATAGAAAAGGATAATACCTATGCATGGTTAATACCATTATTAATTATTATTACATTTTCTCTTAAAGGACTCTCGCTTTATTTAGCAAGGATGAAAATAATAAGAGTAGGTCAAGAAGTAGCTGGTGAAATACAAAAAAAGATCGCAAAAAATATTTTGACTACAGATATGCAAACCTTAGATAACAGACACTCTGGAAAATATATCTCAAATATTCTTTATGAAACTGGTCATGTTCAAAATTTAGTAAGCACTGCAGTTTTAAATCTAATGAAAGATTCGTTTTCAGTGATTGCCTTAGTATCAGTGATGTTTTATCAAAATTGGAAGCTTGCTTCATTTGCAATATTAATGATGCCATTAGCAGCTGGATTTGCGAAAAGTTTAGGGAAAAGAGTTGGAAAGGCCATAGCAAAGGCAGGGGACTCAAGTGGACAGTTAGTTACTTTTTTATCAGAAATATTTAAAGGATCTAAAATAATTCGAATATATCAAAAAGAGGATAAAGAAACTGAAAATGCAAATAAGATGGTTGATGATTTAGTTGAAAAAAATATAAAAATTAACAGCATTTTAATAAGAGCAACGCCGATCATGGAAACTTTAACTGGATTTATGATTGCAGGATTTATTTATTTCTCTGGGAAACTTATTGCCTCTGGAGAAATAGGTGTAAATAATTTTTTCTCATTTCTTGCAGCAATGATGCTCGCATATCAACCTATAAGAGCTTTAGCAACGATAAACATTGCTATTAATCAGGGTGCAGCTGCTTTTAAAAGAATTAGCGAGGTAATTGATAAAGATATTCAAATAACAAATCAAGAAAGTCTGCCAAAATTAAACATTACAAAATCAAATATAAAATTTGAGAATGTAGAGTTTAAGTATTTATCAACCAAATCGAAAGCTTTACATGATGTAAACTTGAACATTCAAGGAGGGTCTATGACTGCGTTTGTTGGTCATAGCGGGGCTGGAAAAAGTACGATTATAAATCTTTTACCAAGATTTTATGATCCACAGGATGGAAAGATTCTTATCGACGGTCAAAACATTAAGGACGTCACTCTTCAGTCCCTAAGAGGTAATATATCTCTAGTGAGTCAAGACGTAATTCTTTTTGACGGTACTATAAAAAAAAATATTTCCTATGCTGATGAAACTTCCTCGGATGAAGACATTGTAAAAGCTTGTAAATTTGCTGCTGCTCATGAGTTTATTTCTCAAATGCCAGAGGGATACAATACTTTAATTGGAGAAAATGGAGTTAAATTATCTGGTGGGCAAAAGCAAAGAATTTCAATTGCTAGAGCAGTATTAAAAAAGTCTCCTATAATTCTTTTGGACGAAGCAACATCTGCTTTAGACTCAGAGTCTGAAGAAGTTGTTCAGAACGCAATAATGAATTTAACAAAAAATAAAACTACACTAGTAATAGCACACAGATTATCTACAATTCATAAAGCAGATTGTATATTTGTAATGAATGAAGGTAAAGTTATTAACTCAGGTGATCACAAATTCCTCATAAATAATTGTAATGAATACAAGACACTTTATGAAAAACAATTAAAATAAAATGTTATTTTTATACAAAGTTATTACTAATATTTTGTATCCAGTTTTAATTTTGTATATGTATTTCCGAAAAGTAATTAAAAAAGAACACTCTGATAGGTTTAAAGAAAAAATTTATCCTTCACATTTTAATATAAATAAAACTGAAAATTCAAAGCTATGTTGGTTTCATGCTGTTAGTATTGGAGAATTAAATAGTATTTTACCAATAATAGAAGAAATTAATACTAAATATAATAATTTTGAGTTCTTAATAACAACTACTACTTTGAGTTCAGCTAACTTAATAGATAAAAGGTTAAAAAATTTAAATAATATTAAACATAGATTTTTTCCAGTTGATGTAAATTTTTTAGTATCAAAATTTTTAGACTCTTGGAAACCTAATGTGATTTTTTTTGTCGACTCTGAGATATGGCCGAACTTAACTCAGCAAATTAAAAAAAGAAAAATACCTTTAGCGTTGATAAATGCAAGAATAACAGCAAAAAGTTTCAAAAAATGGAATTTTTTTCCTAAAACAGCAAAAAAAATTTTTAGTGTAATTGATTTATGCTTAACTGCAAATTTGGAAACAAAAAAATATTTAGAACAATTTGAAGTCAAAAATATTTATCATCATGGAAATATTAAACTTTTAAGTAAAATTGATGAAAAAGAAATAGAGACTCTTAATAAAGAATTCCTTAGAAATAATAGATTTTGGTTCGCCGCTAGCACTCACAGAGGAGAAGAACAATTATGTATAAATACTCATATTAAACTAAAAGAAAAATTTAGAAAAATTGTCACTGTGATAGCTCCAAGACATATCGAAAGAACAAGAGAAATAAAATCTTTATGTGATAATTTAAATTTAAATACTCAAATTCTAAATGATAAGGATATTATTCAAAATAATATGGATATAATAATAGTAAATTCATTCGGTGTTTTAAATAATTTTTATAAATATGCAAAGAGTGTTTTTATCGGAAAATCAACTTTAGAAAAACTTAAAGAAGTTGGAGGTCAAAATCCTATAGATGCAGCTAAACTTGGATGTAAGATATATCATGGACCTTATATATATAATTTTAAAGAAATTTATGAAATTTTAGAAAAAAAAAATATTTCAAAAAAAATCAACAATTTTGGTGAACTAAGCTACAATTTGATTAATGACTTAGAGGTTAATGAAAAGAGAAATAATATTTCAGAGTTTATTGAAAATTTGAGTCAAAAAACTTTTTTAGAAACTATGAAAAATATAGATAAATTTTTAATTGATGAAATTAGATAAGCCAAAGTTTTGGGATAAAAAAATCGGTATTTATTCAATCTTGTTATTTCCTTTATCTCTTATTTTTTTGATAATTACGTATTTTAAAAAAAAGTTTTCAAAAACAAAAGTTTTTAATATTCCTATAATTTGTGTGGGAAATATTTATATTGGTGGTACTGGCAAAACACCTGTATCTATTTTTTTAGCTAAAGAATTACTGAGTTTAAAAAAAAAACCAGCTATTATAAGAAGTTACTATAAAGAACATAAAGATGAATATAATCTTATTAGAGAGGAATTTGATAATTTAATCTTATCAAAAAAAAGATTTTTAGGAATTAACGAAGCTATTAAGTCTAAAAGTGATATTGTTATACTAGACGATGGGTTTCAAGATTTTACAATAAAAAAGGATTTAAATATAATTTGTTTTAATGGCAATCAACTAATTGGCAATGGACTGCTAATACCCTCTGGCCCATTAAGACAAAATTTAAGTTCTATTAAAGACGCAGATATAATTATTATTAATGGAGATCAAAATATAGATTTTGAAAAGAAACTTTTGCTAATAAATAATAATTTAGAAATTTATTATTCTAGATATAGGCCAATAAATATAAATGAATTTAAGAAAAAAAATTTACTTGCTGTTGCTGGTATCGGAAACCCAGAAAATTTTTTTCAATTAATGGAAGAAAATGGATTAAAGATACAAGAAAAAATAATTTATCCAGACCATTACATTTTTTCAAAAAGAGAAATTGTAGATATTATAATAAGAGCTGAAAAAAATAATTTTGAGGTAATAATGACAGAAAAAGACTTTTTTAAAATAAAAGATTTTAATTTAAAGAAAATTAATTATCTAAAAGTTGAATTGCAAATTGAAGAAAAAAGAAAATTATTAGGAAAAATAAAAAAAACATATGAAAATAATTAATTATTTCTTACAATCTATTTTTATTTATTTCTTTTTTCTTATAGGAATTATTTTACGGTTATATTTAAGTAGAAAAATATTTGCCTTTTTATTTAGTGTATTAGGACCTTTATTCAAATCAAAAAAAATAATTCAAAATAATATGCAAATTTTTTCCCAAAATGTAAAAAATTTCGACAAAGATAAGCTTTTAAAAAATATGTGGAAAAATTATGGTATGACTTTCATAGAGTATCTTTTTTTAGACTATTTTCGAAAAAATACTTCTCATATAAATTTTGAAGGAAAAGATAATTTAATGGAAATAACCAAAAATAAAAAGCCTGTGATTTTCGTATCTGGCCATTTCGCGAATTTTGAATTAATGTCAATGGAAATTAGAAAACAAAATATTCCTTTAGCAACAATTTACCGTCCATTAAATAATTTTTTTTTAAATCCTTTAATGGAATACTTAAGAAAAAAAAACGTTTGTGAAAATCAAATTAAAAAAGGAATCAAGGGTGTTAGAGAAGCAATTGAATTTTTGAAAAAAAAACACTCTATAGCACTTATGATTGATCAAAGAGTAAGTGAAGGAGAAAGAGTTAATTTTTTTGGTCAGCCAGCTTTAACTACAACCTTGCCAGCACAGCTATCAATGAAGTATAAAATAGATATAATTCCAGTTTACATAAAAAGACTAAAGAATAATAATTTTAAAATTGAATTTCTTCAAAGAATTAAACCTGGTCACTATAAAAACAAAATAGAATTAACAGAAAAATTAAACAGTGTTTTAGAAAAAATGATTTTGATGAATCCAGGTCAGTGGATTTGGACACATAATAGGTGGAAATAGAAATTATTTTTTTTTTTCTCTAAATCTTTCATTTGCTTCTTTGGGGGAAAAATATGCCTCTTGTAAGTCAACATTCCAATAATCTAAATTTTGTAGCTTTATTTCTTTACCAGAAATAGCGCACAAAACATAATCGCCTTCCTCGACGATTTCAAAATAGTTGTGTTTAAATTTAAGTTTAGCTTTTTTTTTTACCATCAATAAATTATACAATATTTTATCATGATTATTGGATTAATTGGTAGTGGTGGGCGAGAGCATGCTTTGTGTAAAAAGATCTATCAATCGAATTTAGTAAAAAAAATTGTCTGTTTTCCAGGAAATGCTGGCACTTCACAACTAGCTACCAACGTTGATGTTGATATTTTAAATTTTAAAAAATTGTATAATTTATTAAAATTTTACAAAATCGATCTGGTCATTGTCGGCCCAGAGGAACCTCTTGTAAAAGGAATAGTTGATTTTTTAAAAAATAAAAAAATTAAAGTTTTTGGTCCAAATAAATATGCGGCAAAATTAGAGGGCTCAAAAGCCTTTATGAAAAAAATGTGTTTCCAAAATAAAATTCCAACAGCTAAATTTAAAATTTGTAAAAAAATTATAGATGTCAAAAAATTTCTAATAAATAGTAAACTTCCAATAGTTGTTAAAGCAGATGGTTTGGCTGCTGGTAAAGGAGTAACTATATGTAATTCAAATAAACAAGTGTTTAGTGTATCCAATGAAATATTTAAAGGAAAATTCAAATCATCTAAAAGTGTAGTCTTAGAGGAATTTTTAAAAGGAGAAGAGGCGAGTTATTTTGTTTTGGTCGATGAAAATAGTTTCAAATTCTTTGGAACAGCTCAAGATCACAAACGAGTTTATGAACAAGATAAAGGACCTAATACAGGTGGTATGGGAGCATACTCACCAGCTCCGATTATAACCAAATCATTAGAAAAAAAAATAATATCTAGAATTATAAAACCAACGTTAATTGCTCTTAAAAGAGAAAAAAAACCTTACACAGGTTTTTTATATGCCGGATTGATGATAAGTAAAAATAATCCTTATCTAATTGAATATAACATAAGAATGGGTGACCCTGAATGTCAGGTTATACTGCCTAGACTTAAAACAGACATTGTTAAAATATTTATTAAATCAATATCTAAAAAATTAAACAAAACAAAAATAAAATGGAGTGGAAAAAAATGTATGACTGTAGTGTTGTGTTCAAAAGGGTACCCTGGTAAATATAAAAATAACCTTAAGATAAAAAATATTAGTAAAATAAATTTGAGAAAAGAGGATTTTATTTATCATGCCGGTACAAAATTTCTAAATAATGAATTAAGAACAAATGGTGGCCGAGTACTAAATATTACATCCACAGGATCAGATTTTTTAAAAATAAGAAAAAGAATAAATTCTATCATTGAAAAGATTAACTGGAAAAAAGGATATTATCGTAAGGATATAGGTTGGAAAGTAATTTATTGATGAGAATTATAAGCGGTATTTTAAAAGGAAAGTCAATTAATTACTTAAAAAATTTTATTACAAGACCTCTTAAAGATTCGGTAAAAGAAAATATATTTAATATTTTAGAGCACTCAAATTTGATAAAAACAAAAATTAAAAATTCACATATTTTAGATTTATATTCTGGGGTAGGATCTTTTGGTATAGAATGCATATCTAGAGGAGCCCAGAAAGTAACATTTGTTGAACAAAACGTTTCAACTTTTAATATTCTTAGAGAAAATTTATCAAAACTTTCAATTATTGACAAAACAATTATTTATAATAATCAAATAAACATCAGTTTAATCAAGAGATTAAAAGAAAAATTTCATATTTTTTTTTTAGACCCACCCTACGCAGATACAAATTTTATAAATATTTTAAAAACATTAAAAGAATACAAAATTTTTGAAAAAAACCATATAATAGTTGTTCATAGAGAGAAAAAATCTAAAGAAGATTTTCATGATATTTTTAAAATAATTGAGGTCAAACAATATGGAAGGTCAAAAATTATTTTTGGTGTCTTTATTTAAGCAATTGTTTTGTAAAAACCTTTACTTCTTCTACGGCAGGTTGATTGAAAGGATTTATTCCAATCAATTTTCCAATTAATATTGTCTCGACAATAAAATAGGAAAATAATTTACCAAGCGTTGCCTCATTTAATTTTTTTATCTTAAATTCTCTAAAAGGTATTTTGTTTTTTTTAAAGGCTTTTATTAAAGCATTTTTTTGTGCATTCTTAATTGTACTTAATCTTTTTTTATTCAAGTCAACTTTTTTAAATATTTTTGATTTTAAGCTTATCGTATTCTTTGATTTGTTATCACTGCTAAAAATACTAAAGAATTTATCTTTAGGCCCATCCAAATATAGTTGTAACAAACTATGATGATCTTTTGGAACATTTGAAATAACAGGCAGGAAGCCTTTATTTCTCTTTCCTAAACTTTCGGCTATAAGTTGTTGATACCAATATAAAAATTTTTCTAGTTCAGGAACATAATTTAAAAAGATTAAATTATTGTTTTTCTTAGAAATTAAAAGTTTAGCCATCTTAATTGAGTTATCTTTTAGGAAAGCTTTATTACTCTTACTGAAACACTCTCTTATTTTTTTTCTAAGGTTAATTATATTAACACCCATTAAATAAGATGGAACAATTCCTACCTCAGATAAAACTGAGTATCTACCCCCCACATAGTCTTTGTGATCAATGTGAAATAAATTGAGATTTCTGCTTATATTGAACAAAAGGTTATTTTTCTTCTCTGAAATAATAATAATATTTTTTGAATTTTTTTTAAGTAAATTTAACGAAAAAGCATTAGCCAGAGTCTCAATTGTGTTGCCTGATTTTGAAATTATTAAAAAGAGAACACTTGAGATATTTTCTTTTTTTTTGAAATCAGAAATTTTATTCTCATTTAAGTCATTGAAGAAATAAATTTTTTTTTTTATTTTTGTTCCTAAGAAATTATTTACAGCCTCAGCACCTAGAATAGATCCACCCATACCTATTAAAGCAATAGTTTTAAATTTTTTAAATTTTTTCAATCCTTCAATTTTAAAATTAAATTTATAATCTTTACTTAATATACTAATAGTCTTTTTTTTTTTAAAATTTATATCTTTGATGATCTCATCAAAAACTTTCTTAAATTTTAATGAGAAATTTTTTTTTTTAGTATTTATCAAGTGTTCACTCTTTAATTTTTTCTAAAATAACATCTTCAATTGATGAACTGTTTTTTTTGGACAAGTCTTCAGGCTGGGGGGCTTTTAAAATTTTTTTTATGTCACTACCTTCACTAGTTTTAGTTTGAGATTTAGATCCTGGTTTTGGTATCTCATCAAAATTAGGAGGCAATACAAGTGGTTCCTTTTTCTTGACTAAAAACTCATCTGTGTTGGAAGTTTTTTCATTTTTTAGAACTTTTTTTGCATCATTTAGACCACTACAAGCTTGTAGTAAAAATAAAAATATCAGCAAATGTTTTAATCTACTCATTGTTTTTTTTTCTGCTCAAAAGCACTAATACTAATCCTACTGTTATGAATATATCAGCAATATTAAAAGTAAACCAATGAAAACTTTTATAATGCAAATCTATAAAGTCTGGTACGGCTTTAAAAATTATTCTATCGTAAAAATTTCCAAGAGCTCCTCCTATAATAATTGAAAAAATTATTTTATCGTAATTGTCAGATTTTAAACTTATAATTACTAGAAATATAATTACGACCAAAATTAAAAATGTAATTAAATTATAGTATAAATTTGAGTTAAAGCTTAGCAAACCAAAGCCTATACCTGTATTCCAAATTAAATCAAAATTTAAAAAATCATTTACATAATATGAACTTTCACTAAAATCACTTATAATTATATTTTTTGTAAATCTATCTAAAAAAAAAGTAGCTAAAATAATAGTAGTAAAATAAAAATTTTCTTTTTGAAGAATTTTGTTTTTTTTTCTTTTAAGGTCAATCAAAATATTGGCTTTCTATTTTACTGGAGTACTTTTGAGCATCTTTCGCATTTTTTCTCTAAAATTTTCCAACATCTTTCACATTTTTGTCCTTG
>CESP01166058.1_pt1 | contig 13200 bp, 11 predicted proteins | sample 531211 | NCBI WGS metagenome assembly CESP01 (sample SAMEA2622074, study PRJEB7988) | marine metagenome | biome: marine biome (ENVO:00000447); feature: surface water layer (ENVO:00002042); material: "saline water (ENVO:00002010), including plankton (ENVO:xxxxxxxx)" | depth 5 m | reverse complement strand
CCCACGTTCTTCATTTCTGGTGACAAAGACCTAGCGGCCAATCCAAAAATAATGCAACCACTCGTCAACTCAATATCAGGTGCAACATTGCATGTGATTGAAAACTGTGGACATATTTCAAACATGGAGAATCCAAAATGTTTTAATAATGCAATTCTTGAATTCCTTAGACGCCTTTAGACAAAACTTAAAAGAAAGATTTTTGATGGATACGAAAAAACCTGTTGGCATAAGACGGATTGTTACCGGCCATGATGACGATGGAAAAGCAATCATTATAGCTGATGGCCCAACCCCAGGCGTAAAAACCACTCCGAACAGGCCAGGTGTAATTTTTCATAATATGTGGACTACAACAACGGCTCCAGCGCGATATGACTCACCCAAAGAGGCAACCAGTGTAGACCTTCCACTCCCGCCTCCGACAAACGGCACTGTATTCAGGTTAATTGAATTTCCACCGGAATCTCAAATAGAGCAGGTGGATGATGAAACAGCAAAGAAAGCATTTGAAGAATATGGGGCGAAGGGTGCTCTTCAGCATGGTGAAAACAATACAGAAAAATCAACAAATAAGCATGCGTTTATGCATAGAACAGAGACCGTCGATTATGCGATTTGCTTATCGGGCGAGATGACCATGCTATTGGATGACTCTGAAGTAATAATGAAACCAGGTGACGTTATGGTACAGCGAGGTACAAATCACGCATGGGCAAATCGGGGAAAAGAGTATTGCACAATGGCCTTCATCTTAATTGATGGAAAGGGAAAACGGAAAAATAATGATACCAATTTATCATAATCCCAATTGCAGAAAGTCATACTCAGCGTTACGATTGTTGGAACTAAAGGGCTAAAATACAAAAATTCTTGAGTATTTAAAGTTTCCACGGATCGAAGAACTGTTTTTATATATGTTTAAAACACTAGGGATAGATTCACGTGATTTTATGAAGAAAGACGAAAAATCGTATATAGAACCCAATTTTCAAGATCGAAGTAAAAGTATAAATAATCTTATTACTGCGATAATGAAACATCCAATATTTATAGAGCGCCCGATTACGGTAAATGGTGAGAAAATTACACTTGGACGTCCTCCAGAGAATATTCTTGAGATCTTATAAAAACAAAAACACAGCATCCCCCCCAGTTGCGGATCGCCGAAACGAATATACGAAACGCTTTGGTGAAACCATTCCTGATCCGTACGGTTGGTTAAGGGACCCCAATTGGCAAAGGGTTGTAAAAGAACCAGACACCCTGAACACAGCTATCAAAGATCACCTTGAGGCAGAAAATCAATGGACCAACCATGCACTTGAACCAGTTGAGAAAATGCGAGCCAAGCTCGTCGATGAGTTGCGCGCAAGGCTGAAGGAAGATGATGATACGGTTCCTTTAAAAGATAACGAATGGTCCTACTTTAAAAGATTTTTACCAGGTGAGCAGTATCCAATATTTTGTCGCCTCAGTTCCTCAGACGGGAGTGAACAAATACTTATTGATTGTAATAAAGAAGCAAAGCAAGAGAGATTTTTTTCAGTGAAGGGGACAGCACATTCATTAGATCATAAATATTTTGCAGCCGCGGTAGATCGTAATGGATCAGAATACTGCAAATTAGAAATACGAGAAGCACATAGCGGCCGAATTATTGATAACTCGGTGATTAGTCTGCAAGGCGATATAGTGTTCTCAGCAGATGGCTGTTTCATTTTTTATACATGGTTGAACGATAATCATCGGCCATCAAGAATTTACCGCCATGAAATTGGAAAAAATGTCGAAAATGACAAATTAGTGTATGAAGAATGTGACTCGGAGTTTTTCTTATCTATAGACATAACCGAGAGCAGGAACTTTATTATCATTTCTGCCCATGACCATTCCGATACATCAGAAGTACGGATAATTCCGGCCGATCAACCAGAACTTTCCCCACAGCTAATTTGGAAACGACAACAAGGCGTAACTTGTGTATTCAGCGATAGTGGAAATAGTTTCTTCATTCTAACAAATGAGGGTGATGGTATCGATTTTAGAATATGTAAGACGCCTATAAATAAACCTTCCATAGAAAATTGGAAAACTTTTGTGCCACATGAAAACGGACGACTCATCCAAAAGATGCTGGTGTTCAAAAAATTTATAGTGTGGCTTGAACGTTCCAATGCGCTTCCTCGGATTTGCATTAAGGAAATATTAACCGGAAACCAGCATTATGTCGATTTTGAGGAAGAAGCTTACGAAGTTACTTTGTCACGCGGTTATGAGTTTAACAGCAATATTTTAAGATTTTACTACTCATCGCCAACTACTCCTCAGCAAGTTTTTGATTTTGATATGAGAAATCAAAAACGAAAACTTCTTAAAGAACACGAAGTACCAAATGGATATGACCAAAAAAACTACATATGTAAAAGACTCTATGCAAAAAGCACGGATTCTGTGCTGATACCAGTCACTGTGTTACATCATAAAAACACGCCAATCGACTCATCCTCTCCACTGCTTCTGTATGGATATGGTTCATATGGATATTCAATGCCTGCAACCTTTTCAGCAAATTTAATTAGTCTTCTAGATCGCGGTTTTGTTTATGCCATTGCACATGTCAGAGGAGGCTCAGAATGCGGGAAAGAATGGCATGTTAATGGAAAACTCTATAATAAAATGAACACTTTTGGGGATTTTATATCTGCCGCTGAAATGTTGATTAAGAAAAACTACTCAGCCAAGGGCAAAATCATTGCACAAGGGCGCAGTGCTGGTGGCATGCTGATGGGAGCTATCGCAAACATGAAGCCAGAACTTTTCAATGGAATCATTGCGGAAGTACCTTTCGTCGACGTAATGAATACTATGTCAGATGCAAATCTGCCGCTTACTCCCCCAGAGTGGCTTGAATGGGGAAATCCAATTAAAGATGAAAATGCATTTAAATATATGCTTGCATATTGTCCATACTCCAATGTATCCGACATAGCTTATCCCAATATTTTAGCAACTGGTGGGTTAACTGACCCGCGGGTAACCTATTGGGAGCCAGCAAAATGGATTGCAAAATTACGACACCACAATATCAGCGATAGCCTGATTCTTCTTCGGACAAATATGGAAGCTGGTCACGGGGGGGCTTCTGGCCGTTTTGATAAGCTTTCCGAAGTGGCCCTGTCATGGGCGTTCTCTCTTATGATTTCTGGCAAAATAGATCGAGATAAAATCCTTGAGGGCAATTAATTTAAAAATACTTGTTTTTGACAACAAACATTTTCAAATATTGCAATCGGAAAAGCGCATAGGATTCTTTAAGACACCATAAAGACACCAAACAAAGCCTCAATATTGTGTTAAAAACTTCACAGCTATGATAAAATGATAAAATTAAATCTATCGCTGCGTGATACAAGAAATGATTGCTTTAAGTGTTAAACAAATGTATCCCTTAACTTCAAAAATTCTTCGTTTCTGGTTTGGATTCGCGGAAACTTCAGCTAGAATTGAAAAGAAACCAGAATGGTTTAGGTCTACAGAGGCACATGACTCAATTATTAAATCCAGATTCTCTGATGTGCAGATTGAAGCGTCTTTGGGTGAACTTGATTATTTGAAAGATTACCCAGAAGGGTGTCTGGCGTTGATTTTATTACTTGATCAATTTCCCAGACATATATTTCGAAATTCACCTAAAGCTTTTGAAACAGACACTAAAGCAAGAGAAGTCGCATTATCCGCAATTAAATCTAATTACCATACGTATTACGGTGATTGGCAACGCATATTTTGTTATTTGCCTTTTGAGCACAGCGAGTGCATCGAAGATCATAATTTTATTATACCCTTTTTTTCAAAACTCAATAAGGATAAATTCTATAATACACAAAAGACTGCCATTGATCACATGAAAGTTATTCAGCGTTTTGGACGATACCCTCATCGTAACGCTATACTATGTCGTAAAAATACTCAAGAAGAAGAAAAATACCTTATGAATCCGCCATATTGGGGTATGACTAAAACGCAGGTGCAAACAACTAAAGAGAAAATAAGAAAGATACCAAAAAAATTATCCAAAACGAATAAGTAAATATTTCTTATTATAGTTTCAATTTGGCCAGGTATATCCAATTATTTTCAAAAAAGTAAAAGAATTTGCTAATAAGAGCCATGATCATCTGTATCCGGTTCTGAAACAGTGTACCGGCGCAATAATCTATCCTCCTCGGAAGGAAAATCACGTCGTGCATGATTCACACTTCTATTGTCCCATATAACCAAGTCTCTGGGCGTCCACTCATGGGTATATATGAATTCCGGTTTTTCACAGTGATCAAACAACGAAAGTAACAATTCATTACTTGCACTAATTGCCATACCATTTATTTTTACTGTCATTAATCGGCTAAGATAGAGAGACTTTCGTTTTGTCTGAGGGTGCACTAGAATAAGTGGGTGTTCTGCCGAAGCTTCTGCTTTTTCTGGGATATCTTCACGCTTTGTTTTATTATAGTTAAAGATATGTTTAGCCGTCATCCCCTCCAGTCGAACTTTGGTACCGTCATCTAAAGCCTCATATGCTGCAGTCATACTAGCAAATAATGTTTCACCACCTTTGCTTGGAACTTTAATCGCATAAAGTGAAGTTGCTCGATAAGGGCTGTTCCGGTGAGAACCATCGGAATGGAAATGCATCTCTCCGTCCGGAAGAACACCGATATTTCTCCCATTCTCTTTCATGTTGCTGACATACATTACCCCTCGGCTAGATTGCTTCTGATCAGGATTTTCACCAGACCGAATTAACGACCGATCAACTTTACCAAATAATGCCGCAAAGTCTGCTTGATGTTCTGCTTCAATATCCTGGCCTGGAAAATATAAAATCGAGTAATAAGCAAGAGCCTCGCGGAGAACTTCAGCCAATGATCCATCAATGGTATTCCGAAGATCGACTCCTAGAATTTTCACACCAGAAAATTTGCTCAGTGGTTCCATTTTTATTTGTCCACCTGTACTCATTAATTTGTCCCTGATTAATATTAGAGGTACTTTAATTAACAGAACACTTGAGAACAATGACTTAAGGAAAAAAATATGACCACTTGCCGTGCAGCCGTTATTACAGCCCATGAAAAGCCTATTGAAGTTTGGAATATACAAATCCCTGATCTAGATCCTGGTGCATTGTTGGTCAAAATGGCAGCATCTACTCTTTGCGGTACAGATGTTCATAGATGGCACGGCCCTTTGCCTAAAAATGATACATTACCTATCATAACTGGGCACGAACCTTGTGGGATAGTCGAAGAAGTTTGTGGAGATAAAACTGATATTCTTGGAACCCCAATTAAAAGAGGAGACCGTATAATATGGTCATATGTTGCCTGCGGATCATGCTATTACTGCTCTGTAGCAGTACAGCCTTGCATCTGCCGCGGCCGGGCTAGTTGGGGTCACAATCGTTGCGATATGCATCCTTATTTGTTGGGTTCGGTCTCCGAGTATATGTATGTGCCAAAGGAGTGTTTGATAATTAAAGTTCCTGAGCAAGTTTCTTCCGCTTCCGCTGCTGCTTCTGCATGTGCGTACCGCACAGTAATGCATGGGTATGATCGCCTCGGTGCAATTAAGGATCATGAAACAGTTCTGATTCAAGGTTCAGGGCCGCTCGGTAATTTTGCATCTGCAGTGGCGAAAGATCACGGAGCAAAAAAAATATTATTAATTGGGGCCCCGGCCCACCGACTTGAAGTCTCTAAGACTATGGGAGCAGATGCTGTCCTAAATTTAGAAGAAACACGAGACGAGAGAGACCGGCAAGAATGGGTAAAAGATTATACCGATGGAAGAGGTGCAGATATTGTTATTCAAGTGGCCAATAATGCCGCTGTGCCGGAGGGACTTTCTATGCTTCGTGACGGAGGCCAATTCCTTGATATTGGAGCAGGCGGCAAAGGGCAGATACCGGTTGAAAAAATGCCGCAACAAATGACATATCTCACAGTTCGCTCTGGCGAACCGAGGCATTGGCTTCAAGCAATTGATTTTCTTGAAACGCGGGCTGAACGTTACCCATTTGATGACATGATTACCCGAAGTTATCGCATTGAGCAAGTCAATGAAGCTATGTCTGCAATGGCAAATTTTGAAGTAGTCAAACCAGTTATTAACTTCTGACTAAAACGAGGTAAAAATGTCTTTCTCTGTTCGGCGAATTGTTACCGGTCATGATGCAAAAAATAAATCGATTGTTTTAATTGATGAACAAACTTCCAATATATTATCTACTAGACATGGGCAACACTCAAGTGTTGTATGGGCAACCGATAAACCCTCGCCAGATCTCAGTAAACTCAATGATATTTCTCATAGTATAAAGCAAACCACAATCCCAGGCGGAAGCGTGTGTAGAATTTCTTGCTTTGATCCTGGCGTTTCACCCCGTATGCACAGAACTGAAAGTATTGATTATGCAATTATTTTATCTGGTGAACTGGATATGGAATTAGATTACGGCAAGGTAACAAAGCTAAAAGCCGGCGATGTCGTAGTGCAGCGTGGTACAATACATAACTGGCGAAATAACGGGAAAGAACCCTGCTACGTAGCTTTTATTTTAATCTCCGCAACCCTGCCAGGAAACTTGGAAGCTGCGGGGTAACATGTTTATCACATTGGGTGACGCACTAAAACTTGGTCTTACTGCTTCAGTTCAGTGCCCCGTTAGTGAAGCTTACATGTCTATTGTTTTGTATTTATGACTGCCTGAGCAGCGGCAAGACGGGCAATTGGGACTCTATATGGTGAGCAGGAAACATAATCCAGACCGATGTTATGACAAAAACTTACAGATTTTGGATCCCCCCCATGTTCGCCACAAATACCGAGTTTTAAGTTCTCTCGTGTTGCTCTGCCACGATCGCAACCAATTGAGACAAGCTCACCTACGCCCGTTTCATCAATCCCAATGAATGGATCTCGTTCCAATATTCCTGCAGATTGATAATCTGTTAAAAAACTTCCCGAGTCATCTCGTGACAATCCAAAGGTAGTCTGTGTTAAGTCATTTGTGCCAAATGAGAAGAATTCTGCTGTCTCCGCAATTTTACCCGCATGAAGACATGCACGCGGCAACTCGATCATCGTACCACTCAAATAAGGAAAATCGATACCAGTTTCATTTTTTACTTCTGCGGCCACTCGATCAATTATCTCCTTCAAAATATCAAATTCACTCTTTGTAGCAACTAAAGGAACCATTATTTCTGGTTGGACCTGGAGCCCTTCCTTCATAACTTCGGCCGCTGCCTCGAAAATCGCTCTGCACTGCATCTCTGGAATTTGTGGATATGATATAGCAAGCCTGCAACCACGATGGCCAAGCATTGGATTAGACTCTGCCAACGCTGCAACTCGGGCCCCAATACTTTCTCGCGGCAAACCCATAGCCTCCGCGACCTCATCTATATCTTTTTCGGTATGTGGCAAAAATTCATGCAGCGGCGGATCGAGTAACCGAATAGTAATCGGTCGTCCATCCATTATTTTTAATAAATCAACAAAATCCGACCTTTGAAAGGGTAATAGTTTTTCTAGGGCCGCTGCTCGTCCGCCATCATTACTAGCTAGAATCATTTCACGCACAGCAACAATGCGTTCTACATCAAAAAACATATGTTCCGTGCGAGATAATCCAATGCCCTCAGCACCAAATCGGATGGCTGTAAGGGCATCTTCTCTTGTTTCGGCGTTAGCCCGCACACCAAGCGTACGAATTTCATCCACCCATTCCATAATAGAAGAAAATTCTTCGGAAGTTTCTGCCGGTAGGCTCGGTAAAGCACCCAGAATTACCTCACCACTACTTCCATCAAGTGTAATTATATCTCCTTCGCTAACAGTAATCGAGCCAACTGTAATTGTTCTAGCCAACCGATCTATATGCAGTTCCCCCGCACCAGCAACACAGGGCGTTCCCATACCCCTGGCCACCACAGCGGCGTGACTTGTCATCCCTCCACGACTGGTTAATATTCCTTTCGCAACATGCATGCCATGTATATCTTCAGGACTGGTCTCTATCCTAACCAAAATGACATTTTTTCCATTTGAAACAGCTTTCTCTGCATCCTCAGCACTAAAAACAACCTCGCCGGATGCTGCGCCTGGTGAGGCAGGTAAACCACGGGTCATTATATTCCGTTTAGCACCAGGGTCGATTGTTGGGTGCAATAACTGATCAAGCGATAAGGGGTCGATGCGGGACACTGCCTCTTGTTTAGTAATCAGGCCTTCTGAAACCATATCACAAGCAATTTTTAATGCCGCCCGAGCCGTGCGTTTTGCTGAGCGCGTCTGCAGCATCCAAAGTTTTCCATTCTGAACAGTAAATTCAATATCCTGAACATCACGGTAGTGTTGCTCTAAGACATGTCGCACCCTATTTAGTTGAGCAAAAACCTCTGGCATCACCTCTTCCATAGCAGGTAATTCTGACTGAGTTGTTTTTCGGCCCAAATTTGTAAGAGGTTGCGGAGTTCGAATACCAGCTACTACATCTTCACCTTGTGCGTTAACTAAATACTCACCGAAAAATGTGTTATCGCCTTTGGATGGGTCGCGCGTAAATGCAACTCCTGTAGCACAATTTTGTCCCATATTCCCGAACACCATGGCTTGAATGTTTACAGCAGTACCCCAATTATTGGGGATATCGTGTAAAGATCGGTATGTTATTGCTCGAGCATTTGTCCAGCTACGAAAAACAGCTCCAATTGCACCCCAAAGCTGTTCTTGTGGATTCTGGGGAAACGGTTGATTTAGAATTTCCTTAACTTTAGCTTTATATCTGTCGGTAACCACTTGCCAATCTTCCACGGTCAAATCAGTGTCGAATTGATATTTTTTTTCTTGTTTGCAACTTTCAAGAATGTCCTCAAATTCAAAGTGTTCCACTCCAAGGACAACATCGCCATACATTTGTATAAATCGACGGTACGAGTCCCAAGCAAACCTTGGGTCCTTGCTACATTCCGCAAGAGCTTTCACAGTTTCATCATTCAAACCCAGGTTAAGAACGGTATCCATCATGCCAGGCATAGAAACTCTTGCCCCTGATCTAACTGAAACAAGCAATGGTTTTTTTAAATCATTAAATTTTGAGTCAACGGCAATTTCAATATTCGCTAAAGCCTTCTCAACTTGCGATTTTAGGTCATCTGGATAAGTCTGATCCGCACTATAAAAAGCCGCACAGAGTTCAGTAGTAATTGTAAATCCAGGCGGTACAGGTAAGCCAAGATTTGACATCTCAGCCAAATTGGCACCTTTTCCGCCAAGAAGATTTTGCATTTCTGCTCCACCTTCAGCTATGCCATTACCAAATTCATACACCCACTTTTTTTTTATCAAAGTTTACCCTTACTTCTAAAAAGTATTTTCGATTTTGTTAACCAAAAAATTCTAGCCTTCAATATGCCTAAATATTGCAACACGATTAAGCACTTGTCTAAATCGTGACAGTAATTTTAGTCTATTAATCCGAATTGGTGCTTTGTCAGTGTTAACTATCACGGACTCAAAAAAATTATCAATTGGATCACGAAGCGCAACCATCGTGGTCATGGCTTCAGTAAAATCTTCCTTAGCCAAAGCTAATTCAAAAGGGCTTTTCATCTCATTTAATACAGAAAACAATTTTCTCTCGGCTGGTTCAACGAGCAATTTAATATCAACTCTGCCATCAAAAGTTTCTTTTTCTCTTTTTTCTTCAATCTCTACGATATTACTTGCTCTACGGTAAGCTGCAAGTAGAGTTTTTCCATCTTCTCCACTCAGAAATTCTTGTAATGCTTCTACCCGGGAAACTATTCGAACCAAGTCATCCTCGTCATTTAGTGCAAATACCGAATCGATTAGGTCGTGCCTTTTTCCTCTCGCTCGCAAGTAAACCTTTAATCTCTCCACAAAAAAAGCAGTTAGATTATTTGTCATTTCGTCGGAAGAAATATTTGTTCCTGACTTCTCTAGTTTTGAGTCATTGAATATCCCTGTATTACAATGCTCCTCATACTGTAGTCTTGCTGCAGAGATAGTATCTGAAAGCTGCAGTCGCAGCTTATTTTCCAATATCATACGAATAACACCCAATGCCGCTCGCCTTAATGCATAAGGATCACGAGACCCAGTGGGTTTTTCATCAATAATGAAAAAACCTACAAGCGTATCTAACTTATCTGCAATAGAGATAGCTAAAACAACAGGCGCAACAGGACAATAATCTTTCGGGCCCGCAGGAGAATAATGTTGGGCAACCGCGTCCGCAACCTCTTGTGCTTCTCCATCTCTGAGCGCATAATATCTTCCAACAATACCCTGTAAAGATGCAAATTCTCCAACCATACCTGTAGTGAGATCGGCCTTGCACAGGGTTGCAGCTCGGTAAGTGTGGTCGACATCTGCATTTATATGCAATGCCAACGCAGACGACAGTCCTTGGATACGTGAAACTTTATTGGCCAATGTACCCAATTTTTCATGAAATACCATTCCATCAAGACCGGGAAGGAATTCTTCTAGTTTTTTCTTCCGGTCCTGATCCCAAAAGAACTTTGCGTCTGCAAGGCGGGCGCGCAAAACACGTTCATTACCTGTGACCACAGAACAGCCGCCATCACTTGGACTAATATTTGAAACAAGAATAAAATAGGGTGCAAGCCGTCCTGTTGAATCCTCTAAGGCGAAGTACTTTTGATGAGATCTCATGGAAGTGATCAGAACCTCTTCAGGTAAATTCAAGAAGTGATTATCAATACGCCCAATCATAGGAACCGGCCACTCCACCAGTCCGACAATCTCATCCAAAAGTTCTGGGTCAGACTTCACACACAATCCTAAACCAACCGCAAGTTTACTCGCTTTTTCTGTTATCAACTCACGCCGTGTCTGAGCCTTTAAAACCACTTTCGCACGTTGCAGTGATTTTTCATAATCATCAAAGAAACCAACACTTATTGGCTCAGGTGCGTGAAATCTGTGACCATATGTATTATTGCAGCAGGGTATATCATCACCGACGTCAACGTGTATCACTTCCCCTTCAAGAACACACAAAATACTCTTTAGAGGACGAACCCATCTTAAGGAGCTTTCTCCCCATCGCATCGACTTCTTCCATGGCATCTTGCGGATAATTTTAGGCAAAAAATCCGACAGAATATCACTTGTTTTTTGGCCTTTTCTTTCGCGAGTTGCAAACCAAAATTCCCCGTTACCTACAGATCGTTTTTCACAATCATCCAAACAAAGATCATTAGAACGGAGGAAACCTTTAATAGCTGCCTCTGAGGCATCAGTCCGAGGTCCACGCTTTTCTTCGCTTAAGTCAGGTTGTTTGTTTGGAAGACCTTCCACCACCACTACTAGACGACTAAAAGTATAATATGAGTGTGCACAATCAAATTTGAGTGCTGATTTTTCTAACTCTTCACAAACTAAGTTTCGCAAAGCCTCTGCTCCGCTGCCTTGCATTCGGGCAGGAATTTCCTCAGACCTTAATTCCAATAAAAATTGAGCCATGTTTAAGCTACACCGCTCATTTTTTTGTACCACGACTCACAACAGCCACGCGCCAATGTGCGAACACGGCCAATGTAAGCAGCCCGTTCGGTTACACTCACAGCACCACGAGAATCAAGCAAGTTAAAAATATGGCTACACTTAATACATTGATCATATGCGGGTAGCGGTAAATCATTATCGATGAGCTTCGAACACTCGTTTTCCGCGTCGGAAAATTGTCGACGAAGTTTTTTTGGATCCGCAAACTCAAAATTATACGCGGAAAATTCTATTTCCTGTTGCATAAACACATCTCCATAAGAGACGCCTGCACCATTAAAATCTAATTCAAAAACATTCTCCACTCCTTGAATATACATTGCTAACCGCTCTAATCCATACGTAAGTTCGACTGAAACCGGATTGCATTCAATGCCACCAACTTGTTGGAAGTAAGTAAATTGAGTTACTTCCATTCCATCACACCATACTTCCCAGCCCAACCCCGCTGCACCTAGTGTAGGGCTCTCCCAATCATCCTCAACAAACCGTATATCGTGTTTCAAAGGATCAATGCCGAGTTCCCTTAAACTGTCGAGATAAAGCCGCTGACTTTCTTCGGGTGAGGGTTTTAATATAACTTGGTACTGGTAGTAATGTTGCAAACGATTTGGATTTTCGCCATAGCGCCCATCCGTAGGCCTACGAGATGGCTGGACGTAGGCAGCTTTCCAATGTTTTGGCCCTACTGCCCTCAAGGTAGTTGCCGGATGAAAGGTTCCCGCTCCAACCTCCATGTCGTAAGGTTGCAAAATGATACAGCCCTTCTCACTCCAAAATTTATGAAGCCGTAGTATCAAATTCTGAAACGATTGATCATATTTCAAGGATGAGTTCATCTGGTTGGACCCAAACGGATTTTACGCAATTTTAAAATTTAATCCGACCCTGTTTTCTGGTCAAGAAGTACAGAAAAAAGAATCCTTAATTAATTGAACTTCAAATATAAATACAAACGAAAAATAGTTATTATCCTGTATAGAGCGGCTTTCAAGTTTAGGGTGAAGATTTCTGCACCTAAAACTATAGCCCGAACCGTTTCCATACGGACCATTCCTCTATAATGTCTAATCCTAGCAGGACTCTCTCACGCATATGTGACTCTCCACCACCAAGAATTCGACGGATAGGACCCTGACGGTGATTAATATTTTTAAACTTTGTTTTATCTCCAAAACGTTTCCTCATAACTGTTTGTAAATCTCCGATCCCGTCAACCAATCCAAGTTCTTCTGCCTGACGACCTGTCCATATATCCCCCTCAAACAAATTTTTCTTGGTAACCCGAATCTTTTCGCCACGTCTTTTTGAAACAAGATTTTTAAAATTCTGATGTATTTCTTTTTGTATGGCTAAAAGCTTTTTTATTTCTTTTGGGTCTTCGGGACGGAAAGGATCAAGCATAGCTTTATTATTTCCGGATGCATGGACTCTTCGCTCTACACCAAGTTTTTCTAGTGCATCCACAAACCCAAAACCCGCTGAGATTACACCAATAGATCCAACTATTGAATTTTCATCCGCAAAAATTTCATCAGCAGCACAAGCCAACCAATAACCTCCACTTGCAGCGAC
>CESP01065655.1_pt1 | contig 13203 bp, 17 predicted proteins | sample 531211 | NCBI WGS metagenome assembly CESP01 (sample SAMEA2622074, study PRJEB7988) | marine metagenome | biome: marine biome (ENVO:00000447); feature: surface water layer (ENVO:00002042); material: "saline water (ENVO:00002010), including plankton (ENVO:xxxxxxxx)" | depth 5 m | reverse complement strand
ACAACTATGCCGACAAGGACAATGTACTAGTTTTTGATGACTGTGATAGTATACTACAGGAAGATCTATCGCTGAACATTTTAAAAGCGGCTCTGGACAGTAAGAAGACCAGACGTATCCATTGGAACACAGACTCATTTAAATTAAGGAATGAGGGTGTGCCGGACAGTTTCGAGTTCAAGGGTAGTGCGATATTCATTACCAACATCAAGTTTGACAACGTTAAGTCAAAGAAGATGAGAGATCATCTAGAAGCAATTGAGTCCAGATGTCACTACATCGATCTCACTATTGATACTGAGAGGGAGAAGATGCTACGTATCAAGCAGATAGTGAGTGATGGTATGTTGAAGGACTATCAGTTCTCAGAAGAAACAACTGAGAGAGTGATGGACTTCGTGGACATCAACAAGAAGAACTTACGTGAACTGAGTTTACGTACAGTACTTAAGATCGCGGACTTGGCCAAGGCGTTCCCTACTAACTGGGAAGCTATGGCAGAGAACACAGTACTACGTAGAGCCTAGCCCTCACTAACTTGCTCCGAGTACTGTTAGCCCCTGGTAGAGTTGTGCCCTCGACTTTATCAGGGGCACTTTTTTGGTTGACATATCAGGATTTAGATCATATACTGTAAGTATAATTAATTAACACAGAGGGCAACATGAACTACAAACTTTACCAAATACACTTAACAGAAGCAGAACACAACCAGGTCAATGCTGAAGGCCACAATAGTGTACCCAAGCACAGACTAAAGCTGGACATGAGCTTCAATGATAACGTGGCTGAGCTGGCCAAGGAAGCCATGGACAAGGGCTACTACACACACGTATCTAACATAGAAGCTGACTCACTAGAGGGTGTGTTTGAAGTGGGTAACATAGGTCCAGAGAGTGCTATAACTAGGCTGGCTAAGATGTACTCTGTAAGTGTTGCGGACGTGGTAGAGACTCCAGAGGGTGTGCGTCACGTTGTAGCGAGTATAGGTTTCAAGCAACTCGCATAGAAAAAAAATAATAAACTAGAGAAAGGTCCTTCGGGGCCTTTTTTTATGACCGAGGGGCACGGGGCGTTATAACACAAACTCTACAAGCTACTAGCAAGTGAGCAGGGGTAAAATCACCACCCAGAAAAGAAAAGTACTTCACCTTAATTTTTTGTAATCTAATTTTTTTGGATCAAATACCCTTTTCGTGTACTGCCCAAACTATAAGCATTAATAGTATGATCAGTATAGCATAGGGTACGTACATTGGATAACGATGTATCATGTGGGTTATTTGCTCAATATATGTGTATATGTACTGCATAACTAATATTTAAACTTGACTATTTCTCAGTTTTATAGTACTATAAGTAATAATATGCAACACACACGTTTAATATTAATTGTCTTGTGTTTGAGCTTAAATGCTTGTTCTTCAGCAACACTATTAAGCTCTATAGGAGTTGGCATGGGTGTGGCTCAAAAGTCAACTGTTAGCACCATATATTCGGGTGTGGATTTGGGTGTTAGTGCAACCACTGATAAGTCAATACGTGAGCATATACTAGGAGATGGCACCACTGATACAGAAGGATCACACCTGCAACGCGATGTTGACCAAGATGGTGCAATCACATGGGTCACCCCCAAGTAAATCTCATATAAAAATTTTTTGCGATCTATATTTTTTCCATTAAATACCCATTTCGGAACATCAACCTCTTCATAAATACAGTTGTTACTTTTGTTCACTATTTTAGGAGACGGCACATGGAAGAACCCAAATTCAACAACAAGATAGAAGATCTTGAAGATCAACTGTGGGACATCAAACAAAGGCTTGAATACGTAGAGTCAGTGTTGGAGATTGAACCAGATGATGAAGATGATGATTACGATCCCACACTACACCCCAGCATGGAAGATGATCATGCAGGTGATGATGACTATTTTGATGAAGATGATCCACTCAAGCACACACATGATGATGGCACTGAGCATTCACATGAAGGTGGTGATGAACCACATGATCATGATGAACCCAACGAAAATCCAGACATAGGGTCATATGATTCACTGCCCTCAGATGTTGAGCCCATCAAGGACGACCTAGACAAGATTGAAGATTCATTGGACGATCCCAAGTAAGGCGTTTCACAAGGGCCACTTATTGGCCCTTTACACCTGGGTTTGCACAACTTGTGGTAAATAATTATACGTTGATCCCTGCACATACATAGGGACGGAAGTAGGATAGCCGAAGCAACGCACTTTGTAATGGAGTGTGTTTGTGATAAAGAAAACCATCAAATATAAAAGATATCGATACCTTTCAGTGAGAGTGTTGCAAGACACCATCAAGGAAGACTCATATGATGTCACATTCACATCAGGTGCATGGCCATCATGGAGACTGTGGCACAAGAACACTGACGAACTGTGCATGAAGGAACTGTTGCAGATATACACCATCAGAGCATGGGTGTTGCAGTGGTTACCTCCTCGTTTAACACATTGGTTGGTCACTGGACGTTAAATACGTGTATGCGTATTTGGATCATGGGTGACAGTTGGGGTGATGAATGGGGCAGTGGTTCCATGCAAGGTGCCAAACCCTCTCAATCACTATCACACACACTACACAAGACATTTGATTGTGAAGTGATCAATCTGTGCAGGGGTGGCATAGGCAACGGCTATGCACTGGACATACTCAAACGTGCCATCAGCAAGGGTGAAACTGCACCCACACACGTGATACAGTTTTGGACAGAGCCCATGCGTGATTGGGGCAAATACTTTCATGTGCCAGGACATCCCAGCTGGAGTGTGGTCAAGGCCATACAAAAGATCACTGCAATACAACAACAGGACACCAGACAGTTTCGTGAAGACAACGGCAATCCCCATTGGGCCATCATAGGAGGTCAAGCACCCATCACTGATGATCATGCTGATGTGATAGGAGCAACCTTCAACATCAATGATTGGCGATCACAACTGTTGGAGTGTGAACTGGACTTCTATGCAGGAAACCTATTGGGATCATATGGCAGTCTTGCTGACTATCCACGCAACCGTGACAGGTACAAGACCAAACGCAAACTGCTGGACAGGGTCACTGCCATCATTGATATGCAGGCACGTAGCAAGGCATTTCCTGACAATGCACATCCAGGATGGCCTGAATTTCAACCCTTGATAGAAAACCTTACTGCTTGGATACGCAGAACATTATAGTCATCTATCTCTGTTGTATAGATCAAATAGTGTACGCACCTTTTCCTCCAGTGTGTCTATCCTATTGTACATCTTAGCTAACACTATCACCAGTGAAACAAATGCCAAAGCAATAGGCCACAGCTGAATTAATACCTCAAGATCCATTGAAATTGCCCCCGATCGTGTGATGGACACGACGCAGTAGATATTTACCTACAAGCCGAGTGTAATTATCTTGTGTGTTATTTGAGTTTTGCTACTTGCTTGATGATTTTTGCTTTGGTTTCACGTCTGTCAACTTCAAATCCAAACTTGCGACCATAGGCTTCCAATTCAGTCTTGGTCATCTTTTCCAGCTTGGCTTTGGACAGTTTCTTGACTTCATCTTTCAGCACCAATGGCTTTGCAGTGATTCCAAAAACATTTTTCTTAATCCAATTGAACATAATATTCTCCACAAGTATTTATCGAGTTAAGTGTGCAGATTACTCTGCACACCCAAAGTTTTTTACTGTGCGTCAGCTAGTAGTTTAGGAAGGATCTTCTTGGATTTGCCCAGCACACGGGTCTTGGCCACTGCATCAGCATTGGATACATCGCCACCCACCACGACAAGTGCAATCATGCCCATGCCTTTGTGCGGAGTGCATTGATACAAGTATATGCCCGGCACTTCAAAAGTGAATGAGTATTCCTTGTTCATCTTGGATTTCTTGGGCTTGTCAAAGCCATCTGGACCAGCAATGAATTCAACATTGTGTCCCTTGCTTGTAGGCAACCATGTGATGGTGTCACCCACATCAATTTTAGCAACGTCGATGCTGTAAACCATTTTGGCACCATCGTCACGTTTGTTCAGCATATCAATAGTCATATCAGCCGCTGATACTGATCCTGATGTGGCAAACAACACAGCCACAGCAATTAAAAAATGTTTCATGTGAATCCTTTCGTTAGTGCGAGATTGAAACTCTTCACTGCTATATATCTGTGTGTTGTGTGCTTATTCTTGATTGTGAATGGGCAACTTCTGTTGTCTGATCCATTCTGCGTGTTGCTCGGGAGTCATGCCTTGTTGTTGTTGCATAGCAGGAAGCTGTTCACGATCCAATCTTTCTTGTTTGGAACGTTTGCTTTGCTGATAAGAGATGTTCAATATCTCTTCCTGTTCACGTATGTGTGTGAGCATATCTTTTGGTGTGTTTTCCATTGCATAGTATTTATTATACTAAAGTTGGCCTGGGCGTGTTATGGAATGTGTGCAACGCAGTTTACACACGTACAACGTCAATATAAAGGCGTCTTAAACGCACATAGACGTCTTTGTAGCACGTTTTAGTACAATGATAGTGTCAAAGTACTAAAGTGCAGAATAAGAGCCATTTAGACGGTAAAAACCATTGTTTAAGGAGTCTGTCGCATAGGGGGATAAAAAGGTAGAAGCTCGTACAGAACATCATTTTGTTGTGTATGGTGTATCCAAAGTTTACAAAACGAAGGTATAGATTTACAAGTTTACAAGCCAATTTACACTCGGCTTACAGAGCCAAAAACCTCGCTACTTTTTTTGCTACCGCTTGTCGCTTTGCTCTGAAAAAAATTTCGCTACCGATTGCTCTAAATGGCTTACCGCGGTGCGGTCGCTTCGCTCTTTTATTGGCAATCTATGAATTTGACTTTTACAAGTTAACCGTGTATAATATGATAAAAATAAACCAATTAAATATCTATATGAAAAAAACATATACACAATTTATACAGTGGCACAAAGCCCACACAGATAGAATGCGAAAGTTATTAGGCGTTAGTCAATATGCTACTATGTGGATTAGTTGGGCCAAAGGTTTATTCATAGGTATAATCATCACACTATTGTTATCCGGTTGCACAACTGTAAAGAACACTAACATCATTTCTGAAGAAAGAAAACAGGAACTTGGTGCTATTGGAAAAACATTAGGTTGTGTGTTTGCACCTAGCTCACCTGAATGTCAACAATTAAGAAAAGACAGTGAAGCATCACAAGACGAACTTAATAAAGAATTCGACGAAATCAAATAAATACTATTGTCGGAAACAAGTTAGGAGAGGGCCATAGTAGATCCATTTAGTGCTATCGCCGCCGCAACTGCGGCATTCAACACAGTAAAGAGATTTGTCCAAGCCGGCCAAGACTTTGAAAACACAGTCGGTCAAATGGGCAAGTGGTATACCGCCATATCCGATTTCCGTAAAGGACAACAGATGCAAAAGAAGCCTCCGTTGTTCAAAAAACTTTTCAACGCAGGTTCGGTAGAAGAAGAAGCATTACAATTATTAATGCACGAAAAGAAAATCCTAGAACAAGAAAAAGAACTTCAAGCACTTTTAAATTTCCGTTATGGTTATGGCACTTGGGACGAGCTCAAAGAGATGCGCCGCAAGATAAAAGACAGACGTGAGAAAGAAGTTTACAAACAGGCACAGATGCGTAAGGACTTTATTGAACTTGTCCAACTTGGTTCTGTGGTTCTTGGTATTGCTTTGGTGGCGTCTGGCCTATTCTATTGGGTAGCAACAACAAGAGGGATATTGTGATAAATGCACTTGTGGTTATTGCTTTATTGGCTACGACTGATGTATTGGCCGGAGCTAAAACGTGGGGTGAGAAGAAAGGCTACACGTATGAGCAACAGATCCGTAGGGGAGAAAGAGAAGCACCCAATCTTGTAACAGCACGGAGAGTGTTCATGGGTTGGATAGGAGAGAACCTTGTATGTATATACGTAGGTCCTAAAAATACAAATGAAGTTATTGTCACTGGTAGAGACGATAGTTGCTTTGGCAGTATCAAAGTCAAATACAGACCAGACCCAACTTTCAACTGGCGTGAGACTGTAAAGCAGATGCGAAAAGACGCAGATTAATATTAACCTTAACACTGGAGAAAATTAAAATGGCTTATTCAAAAGAGCTGATAGATCACTATGAAAATCCTAGGAACGTAGGTTCCATGGACAAAGAAGACAACTCCGTTGGCACAGGACTAGTTGGTGCACCCGCTTGTGGAGATGTTATGAAACTACAAATAAAAGTTAACGAGAAAGGATGTATACATGACGCCAAGTTCAAGACGTTCGGCTGTGGCTCTGCTATTGCTTCTAGCTCTCTTGTTACTGAGTGGGTTAAAGGCAAAACATTGGGCGAAGCTGGGAAAATTAAGAATACAGAAATCGCAACAGAGTTGGCTCTTCCACCCGTAAAGATACATTGTTCTATTTTGGCAGAAGATGCCATTAAGGCGGCTATTGCAGATTACGTAAAAAAGAACACGGTTTGATACCGTGTTCGAGACGCTGTTCGAACTGTGTCTTTATCTTCGTTTCGAATGGCGCCATTCTTGAAGATTGTACAATTTAACTTCTGTTGATTGTATATATTCACTATGGTTTTGGGTACGCACTATGCCACGACCATGAACCACATCACCATCTCTATATCCAAATGGCTTTTGTATAGTAACGTCTATGTATTGCCCGTAGTCTATTCCCAAAGTAACAAACGTAACATACTTACCATTCTTGCCTTTGAATACTCTACCATTAGCAATTACTCCTGCAAACTCTACATGATCCAACCATTTGTGTTCCACAAAACAATTCTTGATAAAACCATTTTGCCACCAACCGGGTTTGGTATCTATGCCCTGTCTGTGTGCTTCTATTTGATATACCCAACTCCTGTATGAGCCTTGACAATGTTTTAGGTTAGCTCTCCAAAACTCTTCCGGGTTGTGTGCTTTCTGATATGCCAATGCCCAAATAAGTCTACCCAAGTTTACTGCATGAGCTCTACACAAACCAAATCCAGATAGTTCTTGTAGTGCCGCCATGGCTTCTTTTTTCTTAGGATGATTACCTAGCTTCTCAACAAACTCTAATATTTTTTCATCATTCTTTTTTGCAAATGCTCTACGATACATATCTGCTTCATACATATCTACCCCTATAAAGTCTGATATGATATCAATAGCATCATCTTCAAACACCACAGAGTCTTGCATAGTTTCTTTTGACCAGTCTTGAAACATAGCGGCCTTTTGTCTACCACTCATAGCAACAGGACGTATCATTGCAGTTGCAAACACACAATCATAAACTGTCTTTGGTTGTATGGCTTTGAACAATCTTCGCATGGCTGGCGACTCTCCTTGTGTTACTCCTAACACATCGCCTCTGCATAACAATTCGCTTGTCTTTTCATCTTGTTCTGGATAGTGTTCTAATTTTGTAATTGAATCTATTTCTAACAGTTGACTCAAACCTCTGTTTGCTAATATGTCAACCTTTAAGTGTTCTAAGTCTTCAATCTCATATTTGTCTAATAATATTTGATTGTCTTGTGATATTAATGATTTAGGTAATTGCCTAGTAAACATAACGATGCCTCCACAATGTTTTGATATTGCTCTCTTCTTGCCTAACAGTTTTCTTTCAATGCGTTTTGCTTCTTTAACATCAATGCCTAAGTTTTCATATTTAAAGTTACGTGGTAAGTTTCCTGTAACACCTAAACGTTTTGCCGCTTCACGTCTTGCACTCTTTTCTTTGAAGGTTACATAATTGGAAAGTCTTGCAGACTTGCCAGGCCACTTTTTAAATATGCGTTGCATGACATCACCTTGACGCCAATGTTCAAAGTCTATGTCAACATCTGGTAAGTCATCACGTAATGGATTCATAAAACGTGCTACTGGTATATTCCATTTGATTGGATCAACATCTGTTATACCAAGTAGATAACATATCAAACTTGATCCAGCTGACCCACGTGTCATGTGTGTTAGGTCATCTGTGAGATCAATGATATCACATATTTGTAAAAAGTAATCTGTAAATCTTTGATTTAGAATTAATTCAAATTCTTCAGCGAGACGTAATTGGTATATTTCCTTGGGCGGTATGGGCCTTTTAAATCTATCCAACAGCCTTTGTATGTTGTTAACATCGGTTTGCATTGTTACTCCCTGTATATGCCTTGAGCCTATTATGTGTATATTTATTATATTGCTTTTTGTTGAATTATAAAAAGTGGCACATTTTGGATAACAAGATTGGCTCTGGGGGTAGGACTCGAACCTACACGGTAAATATATTGCAGTACATCTACCATACGATTAACAGTCGTACGTGTCTACCTATTCCACCACCCCAGAATAAACTTTAGTCTTTCCAGTGTTTTTCTAAGGCCGCTATCATACGTGTCATACCTATTCCACCACCAACTCTTGGAAAGAAGTCAAACTCTAAAAACTTCTCTAGCTCTGCTTCAACTCTGTCTTTGCCAAACAGTTTGAATAATAGTGCTGAGTATTCTCCATTTGTTATAGTGTGGAATGTATCACGCATCATGTCTTTGTCTGTGGAACGTTCTGCTGATCCTATTGTTTCCATGCCACCTAGTATAACATCAATCTTCTTAGATGTTGCACCACCTTCGTGTCTGCTCATGTTCCAAAAAGGACTAGTAAACTCTGGGAAGTCAGTGATCATAGTTGTACCAAACTCTTCATACATCTTACCTTCTTCGTCAGCTGTCATTTCATAATCATTAGCATGGCCATAGTGTTGTTGCCATTCAGCATAAGTTTTTTCTGTGGGCTTTTTAAAGCCTAGGTGTTCACATAATTCATATTCCATCTTCTTAAGATCATCTATGTCACCAGGCATCTCAAATTCAAACATAGGAAATATTATATCATGTCTTCCTGGTATTGCATTTGGTTCCTGTCTATAGGAAGTGGAGACACAAAAAAACCCCTTCGAAGAGGGGCTACTTAATAATTCGTGTTCAAGCCACATCTGGCCTGTTTGGGGTAAGGGCCATACCTGGCCGGCGTAATTGTATGTTGCTACGTTGAATGGATCTTCACAAGCGGCTAGTATGCTTAACCTATTTTGTGTATGGACTTCTTCAAATCCTTTATCCAAAAAAAATGACCTTAAAAGGCCAATTGCGTGTGTAAACTTTGTGGGGGATATTAGTTGCGTCATTTCTTTTTCCTTTGCTGTTATCAGGTCAAAAAAAATTTCAGTCAAACAATCTTGACTTTGTTCTTCTGCCTATCTATTTAGCCTTTCAGCCAATGTTTCAGGCCTTTAGGCTGATCCTTGTATAGCTTGTTACTTGTCTCTACAAGCTGTTGACCTATGTGGTCAGTAGCAGTAAGTCTTTCATTACCTTTAAGTATATGCCTGTTAAATCCTATTGTAAGGTCTAGTGTGTTGCCTGTAACAATGCTGTTGGTACACTTGTCAGCCATGATCTCATGATTGCTTTTTATCATGTGATTGTATCTTGTGTCAATGCCATCACTGTACCATTGCTCATCATCTTTCTGACTTACAAATTCTGCGTTGCTGACACTTCCGGTCATGTCACCCATCACTTTTATAATGTTTGTGTAGTCTATGTCAACTGTGAATCCTGGTATAAGCAGTAGTGTAAATCCTATGCTACGTTTTAATTCTTTGATCCAAGCCACCTGTTGCTCAACTCTAAATGAGTCTAGTTCGTCTCTTTGCAAGTAATTCACATAGCCCATTACTGCATCAACATGGCCTTTCTCACTGTCTGAAGCAAAGTTATCCCAGTTTGCTATTCTATAATTGCTTAATTCAGGCTTGTCTTCAAAGAACCAGTACCTATATGGACTTGTTAATACAACCACAACTATATCATCTTTTGTGATTTTATGACGCACCTCTTTGACTTTGTGCATGATCCATTCGTTACTACAACCAATGATACTGTTATTCAACATAGCATCAACCCTTAACTTGTCAGCCATTTGTCTAGTCCAAGTCCAGTCTGTTTTGTAGTCTACTGTGAATGAATCTCCAAAGATGTATAGTGTTCTCATAGTCCTATAAGTCCCCAACCGTGATTTGCTATTGCGTTAGTTATAATTGCAAGACAGGTTACAATGTGTAGTATAACCCAACATGATCGTAATGTTAAATGGATATGGTCGTCCTTCTTATCATTGTCGTAGGCATGACTACCCATTGCCTTACACCAATACACCCATAACTCTTTAATAAGCAATTATTCCTCCCCATCACTGTCCAAATTCTGTAAGAATGATCTTAACTTTGTGCTATCTGTTTCTGCCTTGATTGGCTTTACTGTTTCTCCCTGATTAGGTTCCTTTGGAGTATCTGGTTCCTTATCAGTTGTAACACTTGTTCTTTTTAAGTTGTCAAATATAGTTGACTTACGTTTGTCAAATTCTTTGTATTCATCATCTTCTGCAAGATCTCTAATACGCAAACTATCTATATCAAATTCTAAATCTATCTTTGCACCAACACCACTAGAACTTCTAGTCTTCATAAGTTGTATCTGATATCTACCACGTTCACGCATAGCCCTACTTGTAAAGATACCTATAACATTATCAGCAGTTTGTATCTTACTCAAACCACCTGCAATATGCGAATGATCAAATTCTATTTCTTCAACACTTGCTCTGTTCAACTGTGATGCAGTTACAAATATAATTTGTAGTTCCATAGCCAAGTTTCTAAGTTCTTCAGATACAAATTTATCTTTTACAAATAAATCACTTGGACTAACTTTTCTACTCAATGGCATCATCAAATCTAAATAGTCAACTAGTATTACATCAATCTTCTTACCAGTTTTGATTTCATATTCCTTAATAAAACTTCTTATATCATTTGCATTCTTACCACTTGGCATATACTTAATCTGGAAAGCACCAGACTTCTTACCAACCAGTTTTACTTTCATCTCTACGCCATCTAAATCTCTAAATATTTCTCTGCTTGGAACATCAGTCATCATACTATCTAATCTCATTGCAACTAAATTTTCACTTAATTCAAATGTTAGATACACAACGTTCATGCCATTCAATGCCCAATTGACACCTAAGTTTGCAAGGAATAAACTCTTACCTGCACCACTACCACCTGCAAAAATATTAAGTTCACCTTTGTTAAATCCACCAAATAGTTTCTTATCCAAGCTCTCCCAACCTGTGCTTACTTGTCCATTGTTATCTTTCAATGCAGATAGTCTGCCCTTAGGATCATCAAAGTAATCAATACCTAAATCCTTTTGTAGTCCTATTTGTACTGCGTCTTTAATTTTACTTTCAACTGGACCATACTCGCCCTTTTCAAGCAAGTCAGCACTTTCAAGTATTGCACGTTCTAATGCTTTGTGCCTACTAAAAGTTTCAAAGTCACTCAAAAGCCAATCATAGTGTTGTTCATTAAGCCCTGTTGGAATAGTTAATTTTATTTGCGGACTATTGCTGTTAACTATCTGTTCTGTAGGAAGTGTGTTGTGTTCTGCAACAAAGTTCTTAATAAATTCTGCGGCTGGCTTTAATTTTCTATCAAAACTTTCAGGATCAAAAATAGCTTGACAACGCACAAAAGTTTGTGCATCACTTAACATTATTTCTAAATAAGTTTTCTGTATTTCAAATCCGTAATCAGTGTTTTGTTTCATCATCTACCTTGTTACAACCAGCTTCTAAATTTTCAAATTCTGCACCCAAGTTTGACATACCTCTCATTGTAATTGCCAATTTTCTTCCTGCTTCTGTCATACATTGTTCTTCAGTCTTGTACATTACGTATGGTCTTTCTTTGTATTCTGTGCATTCTATTTTACTTCCCATATTTCCATCCGACACCATCAAACACATAATCAACCACATCTCAAACATTACTTATTATACCACACCTTTTGATCAAAGTCAATATGTTTGCTCTCCAATGCCAAAACTGCACCAATACAACTTCCTGGGTCACCAGGATTCTTTGGTACATATATGTAGTTCCAATCTTTACGTATTTTTCTCACCGCATCATTATTTAATGCACAACCGCCTGTTAATATTAAGTTCCGACTTGACAGGTTATCAAGACACCATTTGTTGTTACTTTGGATTATCATTTCAAAAACATATTGAGTTGCATCTGCCAATCTCTTCATATCATGTTCTGAAGTTAGTTCAGGCTTGTACCAATTACAACCTTTGTGTAAGTTGTGTTTAAATTTTACACCAGGTTTTGATCCATTCAAAGGACCTTCAATAAAAGTTTCCACCATGTCAGTAACAAGTTCTAAGTTTTCAGAAGTTGCAATTTCTGATCCCATAGCACTTACCTTGTATTCTTCTTTGTTTGCTTCTAGTCCTAATCTTTGTGTCATTGCACTATAAAATAATCCAACACTATGTGGATACTTTCCTGAATACACTTGATTAAGTTTTCGGCCTTTGCCTTCCCATATTGTAAATGTTTCAAACTCACCTATTGAATCTAAACACATTATAGTTGCATTATCAAGTCCACTGGTGTAGTAACCATATGCGGCGTGTGATCTATGATGTTGCACATAACTTATGGGTTGGTATAAGTTCCACTTGCTGAGGTATTGTTTAATATTGTTTTCACTGAATAACCAACCTTGGCCTGCTTGTAATTGACGCAGACTCTTTTTAAAAGGTTTCTCATACCATACAATCTTATCAGGTGGTGGAAGATTTTCTGTAATGGTGATGTGTTGCAACATCTCCCAATTCAAATGAGGATCATGATCAATGCCACTAAAGTCTTTGGACATTCCTGCCCAACAACATTCAAATAATCCTAATTTTTCTTCCTTGTCAAAGACTGCCACACTGGCGTCATGACTGTTACCAACAATACCCCAAATGAACATTACTTACGTTTCTCCTCGATCTTATCTGCAAGACCGTATGCTATTGTTTCTTCAGCACTTAAGAAGTAATCACGATCCATGTCTTTCATGAAGTCATCATAAGTCTTACCTGCTGTGTTGTGTTTCACGTACAGCTCTGTAAGTTTTTCTTTTAGATACTGTATTTCTTTGTAACGTATTTCAATATCACTTGCCATACCCTTTGCTCCACCACTTGGTTGATGAATCATTGTTCTTGCATTAGGTAG
>CESP01144354.1_pt1 | contig 13205 bp, 10 predicted proteins | sample 531211 | NCBI WGS metagenome assembly CESP01 (sample SAMEA2622074, study PRJEB7988) | marine metagenome | biome: marine biome (ENVO:00000447); feature: surface water layer (ENVO:00002042); material: "saline water (ENVO:00002010), including plankton (ENVO:xxxxxxxx)" | depth 5 m | reverse complement strand
TAATGGTTCTGATGCCGTTTTAATCCTTACTGAATGGAACGAATATGCAGAAATCAATTGGGAAAAGGCTTCAACTATTATGAGAAGACCATCGTGGGTTTTCGATACAAGGTCTATTATTAAATATGAAAAAGTAAAGAAAGCAGGTATTAATTTATGGCGAGTGGGAGACGGTTTAGGATGATTATAAATAAAAATTTCTGGAATTTTTTTTTCTAAAAATTATCACATATTATTAGTAACCTTTAGGATTTCTTTTAAACCATTCCCAGCCATCTCTGCACATATCATCTAATGATCTTTTTGCTTCCCAATTTAAAATTGCTAAAGCTTTTGTATTATCAGCAATGGTTATAGGGTTATCTCCAATTCTTCTTTCAGCAAATTCATAAGGTATTGTTATTTTATTTGTCTTTTGGAAAGCTTTAACTAATTCAAGAACAGTAGTCCCTTTACCAGTGCCTAAATTAATATTTATAAAACAAGCTTTGTTTTCAAGTAGAAAATTAAGAGCTTTTACGTGACCCTCAGCCAAGTCCATTACATGAATATAGTCCCTTATACAAGTGCCATCTCTTGTAGGCCAATCATTTCCAAAAATACTAAGTTTTGAAATCAAACCGATAGCAACTTTTCCAATTATTGGGAAAATATTGTTTGGTATTCCCAAAGGTGATTCTCCAATTATTCCTGAATAATGAGCTCCAATAGGATTAAAATATCTAAGGTTTATTACTTTCCATTTCTCTTTATCACTTTCATATAAATTATGCAGCATTTTTTCAATGGATAATTTAGTCTGACCATAGGGATTGATTGGCTCCTTTTCAAAGTCTTCCTTTATCAATTCACTTGTAGCCCTATAAATAGTTGCACTACTACTAAAAACAATTATGAAGCATTTGTTATTTTGCATAACTTTTAATAGCGATAATGAACTTACTAAATTTCCTTCCCAGTAACCTAGTGGATTTTTAACCGAATCTGCTACTGCTTTTAAACCGGCGAAATGTATAACGCCCATTATTGAATTGTTTTCTTTTTTACAATTTATAAAAATTTCATTCAACCAATCTTCATTTTTAATATCGCCATTGAATATTTTTATTCTTTTTTTAACATCGCTATATTTTTTTTCTAATAATTCAATTACTTTTTCAAGTGATCTTTTTGAACTATTTGTGAAAGAATCCACAACAACTAAATTAAACTTATTTTCTAAAAGAGTTAAGCAAGTATGGCTTCCAATAAATCCTGCTCCACCAGTAACTAATATTCTTTTCATTTAAAATTTTCTTTGTAGAAATTTAAATACCATTTAGAAAAGATTTTAAGTCCCTCCTCTAATGATGTCTCTGGAGAAAAACCTATCCATTTGAAAAGTTCTTGAGTATCAGCGTAAGTCTCCTCAACATCTCCAGGTTGCATTGGTTCATAATTCTTTATAGCTTTTATCCCAAAATTTTCTTCTAATATTTCAATAAATCTCATCAAATTGATTGGCTTACCGTTACCAATATTAAAAATTCTATGAGGTGCATTTAAAGGAAAATCTTTTATGATTTGAACTTTATTTAATTCGTAAGGTGATGCAGGTTTTTTGCAGCATCCAAAAACCCCCTTCACAACATCATCAATATATGTAAAATCTCTGGACATATGGCCAAAATTATAAATATTTATAGGTTTCCTACTTAATATTGCCTTAGAGAATATCATTGGAGCCATATCAGGTCGTCCCCAAGGTCCATATACTGTAAAGAATCTTAGTCCAGTTGAAGGTATGCCGTAAAGATGACTATAGGCATGTGCCATTAGCTCATTTGATTTTTTTGTAGCCGCATACAAACTTATTGGATTATCAACTTTGTGAATTTCGCTAAAAGGTTTATTTTTATTTCCTCCATATACAGAACTACTCGAAGCATATATAAAATTTTTAACAGGATATTTCCTGCACATTTCTAAAATACTGGCAAAACCTACTAAATTAGAATTAACGTAAGACTTGGGATTCTCAATTGAGTATCTTACTCCAGCTTGGGCTGCCAGGTTAATTACTATATTAGGCTGAAATATTTTAAAAATATTTTCAATACTCTCTTCATCTTCAATTGAAATTTTCTCAAAACGCCAATTTTTTTGCTCTTCAATATGATTCTTAAAAAGATTTAATCTTTGGATTTTTAAATTAGTAGAATAATAATCATTTAAGTTATCAATACCTAAGACTTTATACCCATTTAATAATAGTTTCATTGAAACTGCTGATCCAATAAAACCGGCAGCACCTGTAACTAAAACTTTTTCATTATTCACAAATCAATCTTTTCTTTCTTGAATTCTATAACATTCAGTATTAAGATTTATTATCTTGAATAAGATTGAAAGATTAAATCATGTAATTAAATTAAAAATAAAATTCCTTATTTCATCTTCTTCCATATTATTTATTATTTTTTCTAGTTTTTCTAACTTGGAAAAAAATTGTTCATCAGCAACAAATCTCTCTTTAGAGGAAAATATCAGAGGATGCTTTGTTTTAGAAGATGTTCCGGAAATAAGAAGTTCCTCATGAAGTTTCTCGCCTTTTCTCAAACCAGTATATTTGATCTCAATATCCCCTTTATTGAAATGCTTATCCTTAATTTCTTTACCACTTAAAATAACCATTTGTTCAGCCAATTCTCTTATTAATATTGGCGCACCCATATCGAGAAGAAAAATTTCACCACCCTTTGAAAGAGATGAGGCTTGTAATACTAACTGTGATGCTTCAGAAATTGTCATGAAATATCTAGTCACTAAAGGATGAGTAATAGTTAAAGGACCTCCATTAGCTATTTGCTTTTGGAAGAGAGGCACTACAGAACCTGAAGAACCCAATACATTTCCAAATCGCACAATACAAAAAATAGTTTTCTGTTCTCTATTGATTGTAGATTTTATTTTATGGTCATAAGATTGAACTATGAGCTCTGATAGACGCTTTGAGGCTCCCATCAAATTAGTGGGACGTACTGCCTTATCACTAGAAATTAATAAAAAATATTTTGGTTTATTTAAATAAACACATTCACATAAAATCTTAGTTGATAAAACATTATTTTGTATTCCACTTATAGGATTTTCTTCAACTAAAGGCACATGTTTATAAGCAGCAGCATGAATAACTGTATCGATTTTGTATTTACTAAACAAATAATTTAATAGATTTTTATTTAGAGCATCGCCTAATACAGGCAATACTTTTACCTGCGATTCATCATTTGATAATAACTCTTCATTTATTTTATATAGATTGAACTCGCAATTATCTAACAAAATAACTAATTCAGGGTTAAGTCTAATTATCTGTCTGCATATTTCACTGCCAATCGAACCCCCTCCGCCCGTTATTAAAACAATATTATCTTTTATTGTATTTCCTAAAAGTTTCTTATCTGGTTTAACTCTCGTTCTTCCAAGGATATCATCAATTGTAATTGGTTTTAAATTATTTATTTTTTCTTTTCCCGAAATAATTTCATCAATTGAAGGGATTTTAAACATTGACAAATTTAAAACTGAAATCTCTTTAAATATTTTTTTCCTTTCAGTTAAATCTAATGAAGGTATAGCAAATAAAACCCTATCTATAATTTCCTTGTTTTTCACCAGAAAAGATCTATCTTCTATCGGAATACCCCAAATAGAACGTTTAATTTTTTGCTTATTATCATCAATAAATGCAATAATTTGAAAACTGCTTGATGTAGACAAAGAAGTTGCTAGTTGAGCACCTGCTTCTCCAGCCCCAAAAATAACAATTTTTTTCTTTTTTTTAACCTTAGGTACTATTTTGAGCAGGAAATCTTTAAATAAAAGTCTGAAACCAGATTGAGTTAATGTTAATAATAAAAAGAAGGAAAAATAATTAGTTTCTGAATTATTACCTTTTTCAACTATCAAAAAATATAATAAAGTAATAAGTATATTTCTTATACCTAGACCATAAAAAAAGTAACTACCTCTGTAAAGTAGAATTCCTTTATATTGATTAGTAGAAAGATAAATAATGGAGGATAATATTAATATTAAAGGTAAATTATAGAAACTCTCTACAGAATTTTTATTTGTAAGAAGATAAGAATTACATATAAAAAATGAACAACATACAATTATAAGATCTAAAAGTAATAGGATTGATCTCCTAATATAGGTTTTTGATTTATATATTGAACTGAATAAATCTGTAAAAGATTTCAAAATCTGTTTTTTATTTCGAATTATTTTATTTTTTTTTTTCATTATAAGGGTATTTAGCAACAATTTTTTATATAAAATTTTATTTTAATTAAAGATTGATTTCATGGGAAAGGGCTTTGCAAAATTTTTATCTAAAACTATTCCTACTATAAATAGGAAAATAAAGAATAAAATCATGTAAAAAAGGTTAGTGCGCAAATATAAAGTGCACATTATTGCAGTAGCAAAACTGTATACTAAAGAAACTTTTGAAGAAGACCATCCAGCGAGAAAAAGCCTTTGAGCTAAATGCATTCTGTGAGCTTTAAATATATTATATCCATTTATAAATCTCAAAATAATGCAAGATACTGCATCTAGAAATATTGGAGAAAGTAATAATAATTTAGAGATAAACTGATATGGACTATTACTATTCATTGCGATTCCAAATAGGATTGCTCCCAAGAAAGTACTACCAGCATCTCCCATAAATATCCTTGCAGGATTCCAATTAAAAAAAAGGAAAATAGAAAGTGAAAAAACTAATGGAAGCAAAGTAGTATCTTCCATTGAAATAGTCGAAAAAACAACCAATGAAGTAGAAGCAAGTAAACCATCAAGACAGTCAAGAAAATTACAAAAATTTATAACTCCAGTACCAACAACACATAAAATGAGGAATAAAAGTAATGAAAAAAGATTAAAGCTTAATTGAAATAATGAAGAAAAATAAATAATTACTATAACTGTAAGTAATTGGCAAAGATATCTATTTTTTGAAGATATAGAAAATTTATCATCTAAAAAACCTACTATTGATAAAGGCAAACAAATTACAGTTGAATATGAGCCACTTAACAAGGTACAAATTGATGAATATAAAGAAAATACTATTCCTGCTCCTCTAGGAACAGGACTTGAATGAGCGCTTCTAGCATTGGGTAAGTCTAGAAAGTAATTACCTAAGTAATTTTTATAAAAAAGAAAAGTTAATATTAAAATTAAAAAATTTATAATAGAAATACTCAATAAGGACATTTGGATATTAAGACAATATTAGTACTAACAAAAATATATTAAATATTAATATTTATAAGAAGTATATACTATGAATTACAATACAAAAAAACTTTATATCAAACATATCTTTAAATATTAAGAATCCTTAATGATAATTATTTCAAATGAATCTTAAAATTCTTCACATAACATTAGATAATAGATATGGAGGGATTTATCGTTACATAGAGAAATGGTCCAAATCGGATTATAAAAATAAAATAAATTCAGAACATTACACCTTTAAATATAAAAATTTTAACAAGCATTTAAATTTAATTAATGCAAATACATCAAATTTAAGGAGTAAATCAGGTTTTTTATTCATAATTGACACTTTCTTAAATATTAGTATTTATCTTAAAAATTCAAAAAATAAAGATATCATTATCCTACATTCATCTTATTTGTTACCAGTTGGCTTAATATTAATTCTTTTAAAAAATAAAGTTTATTTTTTAGCTCATGACTTTAACAATTTAAAGATATTTAAACTGATTTTCAAGGTATTTTTGAGAAAAAGATTATTATTTGTCGCCCCATGGTTAAGAGAATCATTTATTAAGAAAAAAAATTCTTCAATCATTAATCATGAAAAAAGCATTTACCTTCCAATAATTAAAAAATCAATTATAAAAAAAATAAATTTCGTCAAAAAACAAAACCGATTTAATTTGATTTATGTGGGTTCATTATCTCCAGTAAAGGGTTTAAGCGATTTAATAAAATTAGTTAACATGTCATCATTTAATATTCAGCTTGATGTCATTGGAGAGGTAAATCCAAGATATATTTCAAAGATGCCTATTTTAAAAAGTCCCAATAAGATTAATTTTCTTGGTTCAATTTATAACAAAATAGATAAATTAAATTACATAAATAATTCTAACTTTGCCATAATTCCCTCTAGATCTGAAGCATTTCCATTTGTTTATCAAGAATTTTTAAATACAGGAAAAATTCCTCTTTGTTCTGATATTGTTGTTTTCAAAGAATTATCCGAAAAGAAAAATCATATTTTTTCATCAAAAGATTTCCAATCTTTTTATAAATGTATTAATTGGGCATCTAATCTTTGTGAAGAAGAATATTTGAAATATATAAAAGATTTGTCTAAAAATTTCAACTTATTTTCTAAGAAATATAAAAATCTAACTCAATTATCATTAAATTTAAAATGAAAATTATTAATAAAACAAACCAAATAGGCATTGTAGTTTTCATCTCAACACTATCCGCAATGTTGCCTGATGAATCCAATTATCCACTAGCATTTCTACCAATAATACTATTTATATTTTTAAAAGTTATTGACCAAAATTTTTCCCTAAAAATTATTAAACCAACTAAATTATTTAAATTCTGGATTTATTTTTTTTTAATATATATTCTACTTAATTTTATAAATCTAGTTATTTATGGAGATAATTTTAATATAATCGAAAGTATTAGTTTAGGAATTATTTATATTTTTTATATTCTATATTTTCTTCAATTTAATATAGAAGAATTAACAGATGGAATTGTAAGGGGTATAGCTCCTATGTTTGGTTTTATTTTATTTATTGAGGTGCCTTTAAGGATTTTTTCAATAACTACATTAAGAGATGTTAGAACTGTTATAGGATTAAGAGATGTTGTACTAAATACAATATTAGGGTTTTCTGAAGAGGCATCACATTTCCCAGCATTATTAATAATTTTATTACCAATACTTATTATCAAGATAAAAAATTTTAAAGGCAAATACATTTCAATTGAAAAATTATTAATTTATGCATTCACTTTTATTTGCTTACTTCATATATCAGGAAGTTATATAATATCTTTTATAGTTCCATTTTTATTATTTTTATTAATTAAATTCTTTTATTATTTGATAATTAAATTAAAAATTAAAAAAACTAATTGGACCTTAAATTTATTCATCTTAAGTTCAATTATTTTTTTCACCTATTATTCAGGATATTTAATTAGCAAATTAGAATATTCAGTAAACTTAGATCATAGTTTATCTATAAGGCTACTATCCCTATTTACAGGGATCTTTGACTTTATTCAGAATCCAATTTTAGGAAATGGAGCTGGTTTTTATAGGTTTACAAGAGGTGAGAGCATTTTTGAAATGATTTCTTTTTTAAGTTTCAATAATAATCTTTCCTCATTTATATTCAATTTAAATTTTGCAAGTTTAGGCCAACTTATTAGTAGTCCTGGAAGACCATCTGTTCCAGTCTATTCATCAATTGGTTATTTTCTCAGTGAATCTGGAATCTTCTTTGTTTTACTATTTTTAATTCCCTTCTTTAATTTTGTGGTTTCAGGCTTAAAATATGCTTGGGGAAATTTTAATAGTTTTAAACTTTCAAATTTGCTTTATATAATCATAGGAATTAATCCCTTAAGCTACCTCATATATTTCTCAATTGGTTATCCTAGAGCTCTGCCTTACTTTATTATTAGTCAAATATACATTTATAAATTTATTAAAAATGATTCTTTTCAAAACTCAATTTTAAGTAAAAAGATATGACCAAAATACACATCTTAGGAGCATCTCATCCAAGCGCTCTATATCTTTTAAAAAAAATAAAAAAAGAAAGATTAAACTACTCATTATATTCTTCAAGAATAAGCATGCTGAATGAAAAAGGAGAAGAGGGAATTGAATATCATAATTTTCTTCATAATTGTAAATCTGGTGATACAATAATATCTTTTTCACCTATTGATAAGGCTGCAATACTTCTAAAGAGAGTTCAGGATAAGAATATATACCCATCAAAAACTATACTCCTTTCTAGTTCAAGTATTTATAGTAAATTGGAAAAAAAAAGTATAGATAAAAATGAGTATTTACATTTTAAAAAAGGAGAACTTTTAATAAAAAATATTTATAATTATTCAAAAAATAAAACTAAATACTACATTCTAAGATCAACAATGATTTGGGGAGATAAACAAGATAAAAATATAAATGTTATTTCCAAATTTATTTGTAAATATCATTTTTTCCCATTGTCTTCAAAATGTAATGGTATGAGATCCCCTGTGCACTTTAAAGATTTATCAGCAATAATTTTTCTTCTTATAAATTATGCTGACTCAAAAAATTATAGAATTTTCGATATCCATGGTAATGAGAACATAACTTATCAAGAAATAATAAATTTATTTATTAAAAACAAAAAGATAAAAGGAATATATTTTTCAGTAAAAATTCCTTACTTATTTATATTATCTATTGCATTTATATTGAACTTATTTCCTAGTTGTTTTTTTTTAAAAAAAGTAAAAGGTATAGTTGGTGCTTTGTTGAGACAAAAAGATAATCTTATTTATAAAAAAAATGACATTTATAAATTCTTAGATTACAAAGTGCCAGTCTCTTTTAAAAATAGAATAAATAATACATACTTCCGATAAAATTTTTTAGAGAGAATTAATTAAATTAGAAAAACTTTTCTTTTCTGCCTCACTTAAGAATTGCTGAAATCTATTAATACTATTGATTGATTTCTGACAAAATAGCTTATTATTACTTTTTAAGTTATTAATGGCATTTTTTAAATTTTCAGCGTTTTTAATACTAGCTGTAATTCCAATATCTTCCGGTACTAAGTAATTAACTCCATTATTTAATTTAGTATTTATGATTGGTAAACCATGAGACATTGCTTCTAGTTGAACTATTCCAAAAGCCTCAGATTTTGAAATTGAAGGGAAAAGAAATATATCAGATTTTTTAAAATAATCTTCTTTTGTTTTATCACTAACTTTCCCTAATAGAAAAACTCTATCCATTAAATTATAGTTTTTAATAAGTAGATCTAATTTTGTCTTTAGAGGGCCATCACCAATAATATAATATTTTACTTTTTTATTAGACTTGCGAACGGCATCCAACGCGTACTCGTAACCTTTATATTTTACTAATCTTCCAACACTTAAAATAATAAAATCATTTTTATTCTCTACGTCATAACTTTTAGGTTGTAATTTTTTATCTTTATGTTCAATAATAAAAGGAATTTGTTTAATCTTTTTTCGAAAAAAAATAATCTTAGCCAAAAAAGAATCTTTTACATGTGAAGGAGTGAAAAAAATTAAATTATTTGAAATAGAGAATGTAAAAAAATCAATAAGTATTAATGCTGGTGAAAACAAAAAATAAGTCTTGTAAATTTCGGCATGCCAAGTAATAAGTAACTTAACTTTCCAATTTAACAATTTCAAAAAAATTACAATTAAAGAAGAGAAAGGATCTGGATGTTGTAAATGTACAATCTCAAATTTTTTAAAATTAATGCACAAATAAAGAAAGTATTTAATTGATAAGGCAAATGTTCCAAATACAAATTCTGAAGGAAATGTAATTTCGTTAATATTTGTATAAGAATTTAAAATATTTATCTTTGTTTTTTTATCTAAAGAATAATTCGCTACTGTTATATTATGATCCAAATTTTTATAAATATATTTGCAATACTCTGGGATTCCACCTTTGAAATCTAAAGGGGCTCTTGAAAGACAAAGTATTTTTTTTCTCATTTAAACTTGAATAAATATCTATGGAATTCTTGAATGTATATTAACCTAAACATCCCTAGCCGTCGAAATAAATTCTTTTTAAAATGAAAACATAATATAAATACATGAATGATAACCGTTCTTCTGCCAGTTTTTAATGGTGATAAATGGATAAGTTTATGTATTGAGAGTATTCTTAAGCAAACATATGAAAATTTCGAATTTCTTATAATAAATGATGGATCGAATGACAGAAGCCTTGAAATTATAAAGAAATATTCAACACTTGATCAAAGAATAAAATATATTTCTCAAAAGAACATGGGTTTAACTGCAAGCTTAAACAAAGGTATTAATATTGCATCAAACGATTGGATCGCGAGAATTGATGCAGACGATATATCATGCCCTTTAAGATTAGAAAAGCAATTAAATAAAGCTTTAAAGGAAAATCTCAAGTTAGTTGGCAGTAAATTCGCAATAATTAATGAAAAAGGAAAAATTCTTCGAAATCATCAAGTACCAATTAATAAAAAAAAGCTGATTAAAAATTTAAATTATCAAAAACTATTTTTCCCTCATTCGTCAGCTTTCTTTAATAAAAAAGCTGTAAGTGAAATAGGAAACTACAGAACATTTTTTAAGAAATCACAAGATTATGATCTTTGGTTAAGAATATCCGAGAAATATAAAATTGGATGCATAGATTATATTGGTACTTATATTAGGCAACATAATAATAGGTTATCATTTAATGATTATGGAGTAGAGCAAAAAATACTTGCACATTGCGCAAACGTTTCTCATAATATAAGGATTAAAAATAATCTAATTTATGATCCATTAGATCATGATAAAGTTTATGCTGAAAAATTTAAAAAATATGTTCAAGAAATCCTTAATAAAAAAGGATATATTAATTTCTATAAAAAGTTATATAAACTTCATATCTATATTGGAGAAAAGAATTTTAAATTGATATTCTTATTGATGGATTTTAAATTTATTAAGAAATTTATCTTAAGAAAGATTTTAGGAGATGATATTTCAAAAAAAATATCAAATGATTGGATTTTAAGATGTTCTAAAAACTAAAATTTAAATCTTTGATAAAATAAAAACATAATTTAATTATGAATAAATTCATCAGATCTAAATTTCACAATTTAATAAAATATTAAATATTTTTTATGAATATTGAATATCTTGGCCAATCTGGTCTAAAAATAAAGCATAAAAATCTAAATATCTTGATCGATCCTTATCTTAGTAACTCTGTTCAGGAATTAGATTCAAAAGATTTAGTAAGACAAGTACCTATATCTTATAAGCCGGAAGGACTCAAAAATATAAACTGGATTTTAATTACACATGAACATATAGATCATTGCGATCCATATACAATTCCTAAATTAGCCGCTTTAAATCCAGAGGTAAATTTTATAGGACCTTTGAAAGTAAGAAAGAAATTAGAATCTTGGGGAATAAACAAAAGTAAAATATTACCTTTGAAAAATACTAATATAGATTTAGGACATAATATTAAAGTCAATTTTGTTCCTTGTGCTCATCCTGAATTAAAAATTGAGGAAGATGGCTTCCCAGAATGCATAGGTTGGATATTTGAAAAAGATAATATTAAAATTTACTCGGCTGGTGATACTTGTGTCTTCGATGAAATATTCTCATTTTTTAAAGAAATCCCCAGAATTGATATTGGGATATTACCCGTTAATGAGGATAACTTTTTTAGAAGGAGGAGAGGTATTATTGGTAATATGAGTATTAGAGAAGCATTTGAAATGGCTGATGAATTAAATATAAAAAATGTTTTCCCTGTCCATTGGGACATGTTCAAAGTAAATAGCGCTATCCCTGAAGAAATAAAAATAATATATAATTCCTATGATTGGAAATTTAAATTGTTAATGGATTTATCTGAATTCAAAATTAATTAAAACAAAGCTATAAACTTTAGAAAAAACCACTACTATCGCTTGATTTTTTAAAATTGAAACTTAACTTTAAAAATTATTTACTAATATACTCAGTAATAAAAAAATATGTAGGAACAAAAGATATATTTTTTGTAGTAACAATTATGTCCGTTGCCAGTTTTTTTGAAGTCATTGGCATAGCTTCACTCGGATCATCTTTTGGAATAATTGTACAATCCGAAAAGATAATTACCCCAAAATTTTTAATTCCAATATTAGGTTTTTTTAAAAATGATCCCTATACAATTGGATCTGTAGAACTTTTAACTTTTTCACTAATAGTTCTAACAATTACGATGATCTTCAATATATATGCAGACTTTATTAAATTTAAAATTTTGTGCAACAACAAATCTAAGCTGAGCATAAATTTATTTGAAAAATATATAAATAAACCCTATTCAGAGATTATAAATTTAAATACGGATGATCTTGGTAAGAATATACTCATAGAGGCAGAAAGAATTAGCAATGGAATTATTTTCGCGACTTTAAATGTTGCATCATCGCTAATTTTGTTTTTGGCAATAATTTTATTATTAAGCACTTGGAATATAAGAGCATTAATTACAATTATTATTTTATTAAGCAGTATATATTTTTTAATCTTTTGGTCTTTGGGAAAATATATTTCCAAATTTGGGAAATTAATAACAAAAGCCACTGCAAAAAGGTTTCGAATAGCCACTGAATCCCTAAAAAATATAAAACTTATAAAGGTGATAGGAATAGAAGAAGAAATTGTAAGTAGTTTTGCGAAATTTGCAGATATCAAAGCTAAAAATCAAATATATACCCTAATCATGAAAGAGGCTCCAAGACATATTATTCAGTGGTTCATATTTTTTGCTTCAATTATTGCTTATTTTCTTTTTTTAAATACAACAGAACTTTCTGAAATTGTGCCGACTATTGCTATATTCTGCTTGGCAGGTTACAAGCTATTGCCTGCTCTTCAAAAGGTATATTTGAACTTAAACGAAATAAAGATAAATTTTTCAGCTTTCGATCTAGTTAAAAAGGAATTAAATGAATCTGATAGAAATATAATTTCAGCACCAAAATTAAAAAAGTTTAAAGTTAATGGTGATATTCAACTAATTAATTGTTATCTGAAGACTGAAAAAACAAATAAAACATTACTTAAAAAAATTAATTTAACTATAAAAAGAGGATCAAAAGTCGCTATCGTTGGAGAGTCTGGATCAGGGAAAAGTTCACTTTTAAATTTATTGCTAGGTCTACTTAAACCTAGCTCAGGTGAAATAAAAATATCCAATGAAATCTTACATCAAACACTTTCCAATAAACAATGGCGCAGTTGTATAGGTTATGTTCCACAATCAGTTTTTCTAATTGATGGAACGGTTAAAGCGAACGTAGCTCTTA